>ERZ772879.45-NODE-45-length-92392-cov-18.572815_pt1 | contig 92392 bp, 87 predicted proteins | sample MGYA00580582_ERZ772879 | MGnify/ENA primary metagenome ERZ772879 (study PRJEB29015, sample SAMEA2737682) | human gut metagenome | biome: human gut; feature: human-associated habitat; material: faeces | place: China | collected 2012 ... | reverse complement strand
ATAATACTATATTATACTATACTATTCTCTTTATAGCCTATGTTATACTGCTGCTCTTATTCTTCTTTATCTCGATACTCATAATACTACTCTTGTTGAAGATTTTTTTCTTGAATATACTGATTCTCTTGCTAATGTTTATCTTGGCGATTATGATAAGGCTATTATTGACAATAATAAAAACTGATTTTCAACATGATTATAATACCGGTCTCGATGAGGCTGGTTTTCTTTGTTTTATCACAAATGAAGATAATGATAATAAACATTACGATTAAAATAATTTTAATAATAATGATAATAAGATTTTATTTCGCGGTTTAAGTGAGAAAGATTAATAATATATTATATAAATAAAATTGTGATGGCGTAGCTAATACTGAAATTAAAGATAATGAAAATGATTTTAATAATAGAGATAACAAAAATATTAATATCGGAACTGATAGTAATTATAAAAATGGTTTTAATAAAGTTGAATGTTATAATAATGATGGTTATAATGATTATAAAATATATAATAATGATAGAAGAAAATTTAATTATAGATTTAGTAATAATTTTAAAAATGGTTATAATATAAATGGGTTTAATGAAAATAATGATTATGTAACTTATAATAAAGAAAATGATAATTAATGTAATGGAGTTATAAAACCTATGTGAAAAAGTTTGTAGGCGTACCTATTGTAGCAAATACCCCCGGTGCTGCTGCTCGTCTTGACACCCCCGTCATGTTTTCTACATTACTATATTATTCATAATAATAATCTTCAAAAATTTGAGAATGTTTCCTAAGCTATGCTTCTCGTTCATCAGCATTTAAATATCTCGACAAACACAAAAATTGTGATGTCGCGTCAAACGGTGTTAACGTTCTCACTCTGTTTGATGTTGTATTAAGTAGAACAAATCTAAATTTATCTAATTATGAACGAAAAAGAACAAGCAACAAATGTTGCAGAAGAAGCAAAAACAAATGAAGTAGTTAACGAAGTTGCGAATACTACTGTACAAGGTCGTGACGCTGTTATTAAAGCGTTAAAAACTAATCCGAACAATTTTGTACAAGTTGTTACTATTCAAGGATTGACTATTGAAGAACGCCAAGGTAGTACAGGACAGCCATACAATGTATTTACGCTTTTGATTGATAAAGGCGTTAAAGCTGCTGTTAAAACTGCCGATGGCGGTCGTGAAATGGGTATTACTCAAGCTATTCAAGTAAGTTATTATCAACTTTCCCAACTCATGCGTAGACATACTTTTTATAGTCGTTTCGTTGGTATGGTTGATAATGCCGTGGCTGTTGGTATGGCTGAAGGTTTCTTCTGTGGTATGCAAATAGAAATCATTGGCGAATTTGTTGCCGCTGGCGTTGTTGGTACTAATCCATTTACCCGTAATGCTCACGATTATAATGTGAAAGATTACGATAGATATGTATATCATGTCGTAAATGTATTTGAACCCAAAGACGCGCTACTATTGGAAGAATACAGAGCCGCAGCAGTAGAAAATCGTCGTATGCTTATGGAGCAAATAAGAGCGCAAAAACTTGCAGCAATGCAGCGTAAAAATCTTCTTGCTTCTGCAAATCTTAATGTAGAAGACGCTCCATTTTAATGTTTAACCGAGGGCGGGCGTAGTGTTCGCCCTCATAATCTTATTAATTATGAAATTTATATTTATTCTTATTGTTATTGCTATATTCGCTTTTATTGTTGGTTGTCTTGTTAGTGTTGGCGTTATGTTCTTTCTTCTGAACTATCAAAGTAACCCGTTTAACTGTATGATTGGGGAGGGCGTTATAGTTGGTAGTATTTGTGCTTTTGTATGTTGTATTCGTGTTCTTTGTTCTTGTCTTGATTGACAAGACGAAGAACGAAATCAGCATGGCATCGCTCATTCATCAGCTATTAAATACTTCGGAAACGGTTGTAATCAGTATGATAAGACTTCTTCATGAAGTTGATTGTAATAAATCTGATAAGACTTTTAATTTAAATGATGCTGTTAGTAATGTTTGCGCGTAAAAAAATCTCATATAATATATAATATATCTATATAGATTCTACTTACTACTATATAACTCTTTGTTATTGAGCGAGTTACGTTTGTAACTATGTAGCCGATGGCTGCACAACATTATTGTTTATGAAGAAAGTTTGCAGTCAACCGTGACAATTCAACAATTAATGCTATATTTGCGTCATAAACAATAAATATTGAAGCTTATGCCAACATTAGATTTTAAAAATGCTGTTATTAAGAAAGCTATTGCTAATATCAAAGCAAATAAAGGTATTTCTTTTAAGTCTCAACTTACTAATACTTCTAATTATTTATCTTCTCAAAGTGATGGAATATTAGAACTTGCTTCTAAAGTTGTTCCTACTCCTTTTAATGTTAATGATGATAAAGTAAAAGTTGTTGAAAAGAATTATCAGCTTAATGATTTTAACGAAGATGTTATTACTTATAAAAAGAAAACTTATGCTAAAGATAAATATACAAATGTTGCTGATGCTGTATTCAATTTAATGGTAAAATGTACCCTTCCTCAAAGATATGTTCTATCATATATTATACATCATCTTAAATGGAATAGTAATACTGTTACTATTAACTATACTGAGCTTCGTGAAGCTGTTAAAGTAAATCTTCGCGTTATTACTGCTGCTGTATCTTTTCTTTGCGATAATGATATTATATATAGAACTGATATTAAAGATATGCTTATTATTAATCATAATGTTATATTTTATGGTAGTATAGAAACATTCTATAAAAATTATAGACTTCTTTGTCGTAATAAACCTGTTATTAAAGGTAGAAAAGTTATTCTTAATAAATAAGATGCTACTAATCAAAATAAGGTTCGGTAGCCCTCTGACGTTGCTATTAGACATGAATGAAAGAATCAGTAGGAGAAGTGTTGAGCATGATGAACAGCATGATGTTTAGCAAGAAGATTAGAAAGAGCGAGAGGAGGAGAATGAAGAGGAGTCTCACCGCCTATCACATCCCTACTTCCATTTCTACAATCATCATCATTTCTATTCTACAAAAATCTACTTTCCAAAACTTTAGCCTTATTACTTTCTGCTTTATCATTAAAACCTTTTCTATAAACAGCCTTATCATTTCTTCCTTTATCTTTCACTTTATTATTATTCATTTTATCATCATCATCTCTCTTATATTTATTATTATCATTTCTCTTATTAGCATTAGCATCAAAATTTCCTAAATCTTTTGCCTTACCATTTCCCGCCTTATCGTTACAACCGTCATCACAATTTCTCTTATCAATATCATTAATAATAGTTCATTCTTTTCTTTCTTTTCTTCTCTTTTGAGCATTATTTTAACGGTCATAATGATTTTTATTATTTCGGTCAACAATATCAGCAACAAAAACTTTAGCTTTAGCGTTTTTAATCTGATTATTATCAGCTTTATCAAGATTAGCTGTATCAGTTTGACCAAAATCATCAGCAAAGGCGTTTGCAAAACCATTTTCATCTTTATTATCAAGAATATCAAGACTATTTTAAACGATATTATCAAGATAGTTGTCTTCATTATTATTATTATAATGATAATGTTTATTGTCATGATTTTAATCACGAAGATTATCGTCTTATCAAAAACTAATTTTGTCTAAATCAGCATTATTGGTAGAATTTATATTACTTCTACTTGCATTAATGTTAATTCTACTGACAAATACAATTTGCCTTAGCCTCATCATTATTATCATTATCATCTTGATTATTTTATTTATAAATTATTTATATATAACGTTTGCTGATATTGATAATACTATTATATTTGCTACGTCTTATTCAAGACATAATATTCTTAATTTTATTACTAATTTTTAAACTCTTAATTTTATGGTTAATTTAAAGAAAGGTAACAATGTTGCCGCTGCTCCTGCTGATGCTGCTGTTAAGAACACAAGTAAGAAAGAAATTATTCCCAGTATTCCTGGTGTTCCTAAAGCAAATCTTGAAGTAATTGCCATTGTCATGTTTAATGCTGGCATTCGTAGATTTACTGCTCTTAATATTATCAGCTATCTTAAAGAAGTTGGTATTCTTAAGAAAGATAGTAAGGCTTATGTTAATTTTATTTGGACTAAATTCCAAGTTAAAGAAAATGGTCTTGCTACTGAATATAGATATTCAGAATTGTTCTTTATTAAAGCTCTTGTTTCTGCTTTTACTGACTTTGCTAATGCTTCTGCTGAAAATATCAATGAGTTTTGTAATAATAACGATATTGATGTTAGCAGACTTAATAATGCTGTCGATTCTGCCGATAAAGAGGATTCTGCCAAATAAGATATTATAGTTGTTTCTGATCCCCCGTAGAGGATAAGATTGTCTTGTCCATAATATATTTCATTGTCAATTTGATGATAGTCTTGTTCCTTTACGGGGTAACTAAAACAGTTTTTATGATAACTTATATTCCTCCTAAAGATAAACTTGATGCTTCTACTATTACTATGGATTCTGAATTAGTTCATACCGATTTAGATAATAATGCTGAATTTGACAATAGTAATACTGAACAAGAAGTTCAATTTGATAAAGATAATCAATTTGGTTTTAACGATTAAAATAATATTATTACTGTTATGAAAAATATTGAAGAATTAATTGATATGCTTTTCAGCAATATAAATAATAAATTATCTTCCGATGATATGATTGCTTGTGTATTAACTCGTGATGCCGATATGTATCTCGAAAAAGTTAAAAGACAAAAAGTATTATCGTATGACGAAATCAAACGACATATTAGTGAAAATAATAATAATAATTTTGATTATTGGGCTGCTTTAGCTTTGCATGTAGATAAAGTTTATGATAAACTCGATAAAGAAACTCAACATAAATATAAAGAAATATTCAGTATTGTTGCTGGTCATGCTCTTAAACATCAAACTGCTGTTAATAGTATTTTTAAATCTGTTATTGAGCATAAAGATATAAATAAAGAAAGTAAATTAGATAAATTTACTCTTGATGAGCTTGAAGCTGAACTTAAAAGAAGAAAAAATGCTTTTAATAAAAAACCATAAATATTTGTTTTGGATTTGTTGCTAATTTAGTTTATTCCAAAGTTGGTACAGATTGTGAAATTAGTGCTAATTGTAACTCATGTTATTTAAGTAATGTTCCTAACAGAGGTGACTGTGAAGTTGGTACTCTGTTTTTAAAAACTTCTCTAACTGATGATGGCTGAAATGAAAGCCGAAACAAGCATCTTGCTTGTCTTAGAGTTTAAATTTGAATTGATATTATTACTTGTGTTTTGTAAATCTTTTCTTGCCTTGAATTACAGTTTTTGTTTAAAGGTTAAACTTTGCCCGATATTGTTCGTGAGAATAGTATTGGGCTTTTTTGTATTGATACTATTCATTTTATTAATTATATAAATCTTTAAATTATGGACAACAAAGAAGAATTAATTACTGCTGAACTACAAGAATCTAATTTTGATAAAGATTGTGGTTTTCGTATTGGTGATACTGTTTGGTTTTCTACTGAACGTTGCTATGGTGTTATTGAGGATAAAAGTGTTGATATTCGTACTAATATTCCTTATTATACTGTTCGTACTACTCCGAACCGTGTTTGCTCGTTTGTTCCGGAGCACTTTCTCAAAAAGAGCCGAAAATTGGCTTCTGCACTTCATTGCAGCCCCGTCATTGCATTTTAATCATAAAAATGATTAATCCTACATGACGCATACGAAAATCGAATAGCGAGTCTTATTCGCGTTCATTTTGTATTATATAACAGAAACAACTTAAAAATATTATTAATGTTATGATTAATTTTACTAATAATAAGAAGCTTAATATTAAAATTAATATTCTTCTTGCCGCTTTTCTTGAAGATGAATTTTATAATATTGAAGTTTGTCTTAACGAAATTAATAAGTCTTTACAAGAAAATATTGGTATTTGGACTTATGTTCATAAAACTGATGATGGGTATTATCATCCTGTGATATATATTAAGTATAATGATAAACGTACTGTTATACATTTTCACGAAATTAAATTTGATAATAGATTTAATTGTTTTAAAGCTGGTCTTAAAGTTATTCTTGCTTATATTTGTTATTTAACAAGTGATGATAAAAATTCTACTTATAATATAGTTGAACATGATAGTTATTATGTAAAAGCTATTAATGAAATTATAGATATTTGTGAAGCTTTTGGTCTTGATTTAAAAGCTAATTATAATAAATATCATGCTACTATTGATTGTTATTTTCCTGATTTAATTGAATCTATTTTAATTTGAAGCTATGAAAGATATTAAAACTTCTATTTTGTTTAGTGCTTTATTTAATTATAATGGTACTCTTCGTGATTGTATTGATTATATAAAAAATACATATTGTATAAAGCCTGGTTATTCTTTATATGGTAAAGATTGTTACATAGCTACTGTTACTATTTTTGAAAATAAAGCCGATAATCCTAATAATTTTACTATTATTGTTGATATAGAGTTTTATGAAACACCATATTATGCTTTATTAAAATCTTGTAGAGCTATTCTTGCCTATATTCTTATTTTTATAATGGAAAGAAATTTTAAAGAAGTTGTAGACGTTATTAAAAATAATAATGCTGTTGATGGCGCTACATTAATAAATAAATTTATTAATGAGAATGAAACATATTATGATGTTAAGAATGTAATCGAAACTGCTATTAAGAATAATGATATTGATATTGAAAAACTTTGTGAATCTTTAAATATATAATACTATGGTTACATTTTATACTTCTGATAAAGATGATAAAATTAAGATTATCATAATAGCCGCTAATAAAGATAGTGGTTATAAGTCTGCCGTTCGTTATTTCAAGAAAAACTCTATTCCTGGAGTTCCTGTTGAAATAAAACTCTTTCATGAATATAAAGTTGATTTGCCTTATTTTAGTCAAATAATTAATTTTAGCGATAAGAAATGAATTGGGAAGTCAAATTTTGGATTAAAGCTATTATAGTTATTGCTATTGCTATTGCTGTTATTATTGGTATTAGTGCAGCTTTAACTAAAGCTATATTATCATGAATCTATTCAATCCTCTACGGGGGGTCTCAATGTATTAATCATCATGAGCGGCTTAATCAGCGAAATAGTAATGCTGGCAGTATTGACTATTATATGGTTTTGGAATGATTTAGTCAAGAATAATAAATACGATAGCGAAGTCGTTATTCTAACTATTGTTATTATTCTTGGCTATTTAATTTATCTATATGTTTAATTTAACCAATGTAAAGTTATGGGAAAAAATTACGATGAAGTTGGAGTTGTTCGTCAACTTAACAAAGTAAACGGAGTTAAAATTATTGGTGGTAAGAAAATCACTATTGTTGTTGGTGCTGCCTTAGGAAATAGCACTAATGGCAAAATTGATTTTCTTTGTAACTATTGTGGTTATACTCGCGTTTATTCTGATGTTGCTGAACAGAAGAAAACTAAAGAAGTTGAAGAGAATAATGATGTAGTTGCTAAACATAATCGTAAGATTGATTTAGCTTCTAATGTTACTAAAATTATGAATAGCAAGAAAGCTATTCGTAAATAATCATGGTAACGTTTAATTTCTCTTTTAATCCACCAAAGAAGAAAAGAGAACCGCCAAAGAAAGAAGTCATTCTTGTTAAACAAGCTACTGGTATTGTAGTTAATGATGAGAACGGCTTTACTAAATGTAATTATCAAGGTAATCTTTATACTTTTACTCTTAAAAGTTTTGATACTTATAAGAAAAAGACTGTTTATATGCGCAAACGTGATAAATATGGACATAGAATTAAGATTATTCGTGATAAAGACAATCGTTGTAAGATGAATAGAAAATTTTATTCTGCTTTATCTACCGGTCTTATTGTAAAAGGAAAAATAATCAAAACTGTTGATGATTTAGTTCTTTTTGATGTTATTTCTTCTTACAATTCTGCTGATGTTGTCGAAATGGCGGAAGCTATTAGAGAATTTAATAAATATAATAACAATGATAAACTTGAAGTTAATTTCGATTGGTAATGAGATTTGATATTGGAAAACGAAACAATGATAATGTTGTTTTAAATAAAGGTCAAGAAGCTGCTGTTACCAATCTTATTGATTTTATTGCTGCACCTTTTGATGCTCGAAATAATATTCAAGCATTATGCGGTGCTGGCGGTGTAGGTAAAACTTTTGTTACTAAATATGTTATTGACCATTGTAAGTTTAGTTCTTCAATGATTCATTGTGCTGCTCCTACTCACAAGGCTTGTCGTGTTTTAAGTAATGCTACTAAACATAGAGTTGAAACTATTCAGAAAACTTTTGGATTTCGTCTTGATGTTAATATTGAAGATTTTGATCCAAATAATCCTGCATTCAATCCTATTGGTAGTGTAAAAATTACAGATAATAATTGTAGAGTTCTTATTATTGATGAAGCTTCTATGCTTAATCGTGCACTCGTTAATTATATTTCTCGTTATTGTGCTCGTCAGAAAATTAAAATTATTGTTATTGGTGATGACAGCCAATTAAGTCCTGTTAATGAATCTGTATCATCTGCTTTTAAAATGGCTGTTAAGATTAATCGTTTAACAGAAATTGTTCGTCAAGATGATGATAATCCAATAAGAGAACTTCTTGATATTCTTCGCAAAGATATTAAGAATAAGACTTATAATTTTCTTACTTACATTAATAATCATAGAAGAAATGTAATTGACGGTAAAGGTTATGTAGTTGTTGGAATTGATGATTTTACCGAACTTGTCGCTCGTGCTTTTAGTAATAAAGATTTCGAGAAGAATGTCGACCTTAATCGTTGTATAGCTTATACTAATGGAGCTGTTGGAATTTGGAATAGATATGTTCGTAATAGTATTATTCAAAGTGCTGAAAAATCTATTCTTAATAACAATGACCTTATTATGAGTTATGTAACTATTGTTGACGAGTTCAATGATATTATTATTAATAATAGTGAAGATTATATTATTCGTGATATTCTTAATTTTACTGACCCCGATTATGGATTCAAAGGATTTATGGTTAAGTTTCAAGCTATTCATGGCGGTGCTATAACTAAACCTCTCTTTATTATTAATCATACTGACCAATCTACATTTATAACTTATTGTCAAGAACTTAAATATCTTATAGACGATGCCAAAGCTGCAAGTAAAGAAATGGCTGCTTCTAAATGGAAGAAATATTTTGCTTTTAAACGCAAATATTTAATACTAACTGATGTTCGAGATAGTCTTGGTAATATAGTTTTTAAACGTGATATTGATTATGGTTTTGCTTTGACTTCTCATAAAAGTCAAGGTAGTACATATAAAAACGTTTTTGTAGATGTTAATGATATGGTTTATGATAAGAATGGACATCCTTATACCGATGCTGACGATTTGCGTCGTCGTCTTTATGTTGCTTGTAGTCGTGCATCTAATTTTCTTGTATTAAGATATGGATAAAATTACTTTTAGAGAAATTGGTGTCAACAATATTGATAAATATATTGGTAAAAAATGTATAGTAGATGGAAAGAAATTTATTATTATAGGTTATACTACTGACTACCCTTTGTTTATTCTTGCTGCTGTTAATCCAAAAGATGGAATGTGGAATGATGATAATGCTTATGAAGATTTTAGTGTTTTTGATAGAATGGATGTTGTTCTTAAGAAAATGCCTAAAGGAACTACTTATTCATATTCATATTATGCATTTATATAATGTTGTTTTATATGACAGTAGATACTTGTGAGCATTGTAAAGATTGTCCTAATAGGCTGTTTAATACAGGTCGTACTATTGAAGTAGGAATTGGTACTGTAACTTCTAATACTCTTATTATTATTCCTCGTACTTATGGTAAAGAGAAACGTGATAAGTTTATTAATATTCTAAAAGCTATGTGGCTTGATATTACCAATTATGAACTACTTGAACAAGCGTATGTTACTTATGATATTAAATGTCCTTGTTATTCTAATTATAATCTTGCTGGTAATGCCAATAAGTATTGTGCAAGAATATTAGGTAATGAATTACTTGGTCTTAAATATATAAAATATATAATTGTTTTTGGTAGGGCTTTTGATGTTGCTTTTATTGATGGCAGAGAAAGAAAAAGCACTATTATTAATGGTTATCCTATTTTATATATTCCTCTCTTGTTGAATAAACTTGATGATGTCAAGCATTTATTTGCTGTAAAAGATAAATTATTCAAAGCTATTACTTATATTAATAATAAAAGAATTTATGGGCAGTGATTAGATGTGAATGTTACGATGTAGAAGTTCTTCCTAATTTCTTTTCAATTACTTACGTTGATTTAGCTTCTTTTCTTGAAACATTTAAAGATTGTGTTAATGATAAAAGTGAGCCTATTCCTATGATTCAAAAACTTACTGTTAATGAGATTAAAAATAGACTTGCTAATATTAAACGTAAATCTTTTTATATTACCGATAAAGACGATTCTCAATTATTTAAAATGGTTGAGTATATTAATGGTTTTATGATCGATAAAGATGATGTTCCTATTCGTACCGATTTATATGGATATAATAGTCGCAGTTATGATAAACTCATGGTTGCGGCTTTTTTAATGTATTTTAATCAGTGTGATACTACTAAAGAACTTATTACTAAACTATTTAATACAAGTCAAAAAATTATCGAGTTTCAAGATAAAGATAAAAAAGAAATTCATAACGATTTTCTTATGAGAAGTCTTAATAAGTTTGGACTACCTTATATTGATATTGATGTTATGAAAATCTTTGCTCTTAATAAAGCTGGTACTTATATTGATAAAAATAATGAAAAGAAATATATTCCTAAAGGTCTTAAACAGACTTCTATTAATCTACAATGGTATGAATTGTTAGAATATGAATTGCCACCGATATGCGAAAAAGATGCTGATATTTATAATCAGATTCCTAAGTATAAAGGTATGAGTATTTGCGAACTTAATAACGTTGTTGAGAAATGGCATAGATATATTATTGATGAATATATTCCCGATATGCTTCATTATAATCTTAATGATGTTTTTATTGTTGCGGAAATTGTTCGTCTTTATTCGAGTGAAATTAAATCTCGTTATGCTGTTACCGCAAGTTATGGAGTAGATGTTCTTAGTAGCAGTCGCAGTAATATGGCTGATATTCTATTTCAAAAGTTCTATACTAAATTTAGTGGTATTCCATATAAGCAATGGAAAGATGGTAGAACTGTTAGAACTGCTATGAGCCTTGGTAAGATTATATTTGATTGTGTTCGATTTAAAACTCCTGAATTGCAAAATCTTCTTGCTGATATGAAGAAACTTGTTCTTTATAAAGTAAGTAAAGATGCGTTTAGTAGAACTGTTAAGGTTGGAAATACTGAATATAACCTTGCTACTGGCGGTTTGCATAGTGCTGATAGACCTATGGAAATATGGAGTACAACTGAATGGAATGGAATTTATCATTCCTCTACGGGGGGTCTCATTGATAAAACGTCTGATAGAAAATTTACTATATATCATGCCGACGTGTCGTCTTATTACCCTTCTATAATGGCTTATTATGGTGTTGCTCCTAAACACATGGTTAAATCTGCTTTTCGTAATCTTATACAGTGGATGAAAGATGCTCGTGTTGAAGTTAAACATAGCGATGAATCTATTATAGATGGTATTCCTCGTGATGTTCTTGCTTTAGTTCTTAAGATAGTTATTAATAGTATATACGGAAAATTTGGTTTTGAACAAGGACCTCTATATGACCGTCTTGCTACTCTTCAAGTTACTGTTAATGGTCAACTTATGCTTCTTATGCTTTGCGAAGAATTAGAACTTAATGGTATTCAAGTTGTATCTGCAAATACTGATGGTCTTATGGTTAAAGTTTATGAAGATAAGAAAACTGATTTTGACCGTATTGTTAATTGGTGGCAAACTACTACTGGTATGAGTATGGATGCTGATGTTCTTCATTGTCTTATTGCTCGTGATGTTAATAACTATCTTGCACAATTTAGAATTAAAGATAAGAAAACAGGTGCTCTAAAACTTAAAGATGAAGTTAAAGGCGATTTTAATCCTCTTATGTATGCTAATGATTTACAGAAAGGATATAGTATGCCTATTGTTGCAGAAGCTGTTTATCAGTATTTCATTAATAATATTCCTATTATGACTACTCTTCAAAACAGTAACAATATACTTGATTTTTGTATGACTCAAAATGTAGGTCGCCAATTTCATGTTGAAGAAACTAAAGTTGTTAATGGTAAACTTCAAACTAAAGTATGCCAAAGATATGTTAGATTCTATGTTACTAATAACGGTTATACTGTTGAGAAAGTTCATAATGTTACAGGAGAACGTTCAAGACTTGCTGCCGGAATGCAAGTTTGTGTTATAAATAGTCTTGATGATGCTGATATTGTTAGTCGTAATATTAATTATAAATATTATTATGACAAATGTTATGATATTATTAATCCTATAAAACTCGGAATTACTCCTAAAGGAAAAGGAAAGACACAGATTCGTAAGAAAGCTGGTATGTATAATCGTTTATTTGATGACTAATTATGAAAACTCTTCCTAATAATTATTATGATGATATTGCTACTAAGTGGGTAAAAGATTTTCATGCTAACGCTTCTTACAATCTTGATGCTATGAAAGAAGATTATGCAGAAATTTGTTCCACAATTATAAGCAAAAGTGTTGCTAAAAATCCTAATATTAAAGTTATAATTATTGTTGATTGTTATGAAACACGTTCTCATGTTGTAGATGTTTGTAAAAAAGCTGGTATAAATGAAACTAATTATACTTGTCTTAGTGCTGATTATATTAAAAGTAGTGTAAATTATAAATATAATATTGCTATTTATATTAATCTTAATACCATTTCTGGTGTTAATTGTGTTATTAGTAGAACAAAATTTAATTTGTTTATTATTAATAATATTACTTCTAAAAAAGATAAATTTGCTGCTAAAGATAGAGCTGAAATTTATGCTATATTTCCAGCTATGAATGAAGCTAAAATTGCCGATATAAGTCGATTCACACTCCCCGTAGAGGAAATCCAAATTCCATGTTATCTTGACGATGCTGATAAAACTAAATATGATGAATATTGTGATTATATTAGCAGTTGTATTAGCATCTTTGGTAATCTCGAAACTATTGATTTCGCTCGTATTGGTAATAAATTTACGGGAGAAAGTGCTGAACAGGTAAGACGTAATATCGCTTCTTATAATGGTTGGCATGAAAATCTTGATAAAAATAGTCCTTTTGATAAACAAATAGATGAATATTTTAATCCTATTGTTATCGAAGAAAAGGCTACTGCTGCTTATAATATTATGAGAGAAAGAAAGAATCTTCTTACTGATAATAAAGCTAAATTTAATATTGTTGTTGATTTGCTTAAGAACGAGCTTGTTAATAAGAAAGTTCTTATTGTTAGCAAAAGAGCTGAATTTGCTGCTTTAATTACTGAATGTTTGCTTGATAATGATATTGCTTGTGGTGATTATCATGATAAGGCTGCACCTAAAGCGATTATTGATGAAGAAACTGGCGATTATATTCGTTATAAAACTGGTGCTAAAGCTGGTGATATTAAACTTTTTAAATCTGCTGCTCTCTCGTCAATCAATCTGAAACGGTTCAACCTCGACCCAAATAGCGGCTCTCTAACAGACGCTGAACGTAATACCTTATTATATATATTAAGCATGAAAAATCGTTCGTCTGATGCGTTGGAAACAAGCGTAGACGCGATTATTTTCACCACCCCGTTTAATGATACTATTGAAGAGTTTATTTATCGCTTTAACGGTATTAGATTTAATGGAGATAGTGCTAAGATATATAAATTGTATATGGTTGGTACGTTGGAGGAAAAGGAGCTGGAAAAGGAAAAACAGTCCGTGCTGCATTCAATAGTTAAAAGAAGTGAACGTACTAATTTTTTCGTTAGTAATGATTGATGTAATAATAAGAATGTATATATTTGTCAATGTAATCATAAAGAAAACAAGTGGTCTTTGATACGATGGAGAATAAAGAAAGTGAAACTAAAGAGAATTTGCTTGCAGATAAAGTTCCTGCTGCAAGCAATAATGAACTTCAACATCAAACCAACACTCAACGTTTTTCTTCTATTAATCTTTTTGACGATAAACAATTAGCTGTTGCTGAAAATTTTCTCACTAAGATTATGAGAAGTGATAAAGGTGGTATTAAAAGTGTTAATGATGGTCTTGCTATTCTAATGAGAGCGCAAGATTTAAATCTTCCTTTTAGTACCTGTATTGAACATATCCATGTTATTAATGGTAAAACAGGTGTTGATATTCATGTTATAAAAGCATTATTATCAAAGGCAGCCATAACTTGGGAACTAACTAAAGATTATGTGGCTCAGTACGAATGTACTGATGGTTTTAATGTTTATGTTGATAATCTTCTTCCGGAATATGCTATTAGATGTAAAACTGCTGATGAAGCAACTAAACTTGCAGAAGCTGATACAAATAACGACCATATTTATGTTTATCCTGTAAAATGGTATCAAGATTTCAATGGTAATATTTATCGCGATTACCAACTTACAGAACATCATAAAGTTGCTATTAATCAAAAACATGCTAATAACATTATTGCTGAAAAGAAGATTCCTGTTACTCGCATTCCTGCTAAGCCAGTAGATTTCGTTACTGAATATGAACTTGTTCGTAACGTTAATGGTAAGGAAGTTCGTGCTATTGGTCACTTTAGTTATAATGAAGCTCAAGCTGCTGGTATGTTCGATAAAGATACTTATAAAAAGTATGCTCGAATACTTATCGGTCATAGAGCTTTTACTTATGCTGCTCGTGATATTGCTTCTGACATATTATTTGGTGTGGCAGAAACAACTGAATTGAAGATAGTAGCTGGCGCTGATTTAAAAGATGCTGATATTATTGATATTCAACCCGAAGAAATTAAGAATTAAATCAAGCCTCATGTTGAGGTTAATATTAACAATTTAAAATTTTAAATTATGAAAACTTTTAAAGGTAACGCAAAGTTGAGTTTTGGTCTTGGTGCAGTTAATGTTGCTAAACGTAATGCAGTTTCTGAACCCGAATTAGTAGTTAATCCTACTGTTGGCGGTTTCCGTATTACACCTGCTGTTTCTCGTGCATTAGGTCTTACTAATGGTGGTTATATCATGTTTGTTTCTAACATTGATGCTATTGAGCAAGCTATTGCTAACAAAGACGAAAACCTTGTTGCTTTTTGTGCAGAAGAAAATATTGATATGAGCACTCCGGAGGGCGTTAAAGCTATTCACGAAGCATTCGATGAATGGGGTATTGCTAAGGGTATTCAAATGTTTGACAAGAACGGTAACGCTGTTAAGACTAAAGAACGTATGTCTAAGACAGACAAAATTGAGTATGTTACTAACAACTTTGATGATGTTCTGAAAGCTGCTATTGAAAATGGTGAACCCGAATTTGCTGCTTCTTTGCAAGTTGAGGGTATTACTAAAGAAGAACAAATCGAGATTCTTGCTAATGCTGTTAATCCTGAACAAGTTAACAAGTATTACGGTTCTAAATGTAGCAATTCTTCTAATCTTTCCGGAACTGGCGTTTCGCTTACTTTCTCTGATTCTGCCGTTTGGGGTGCATTGAAAGAAGATTTGGGCGAAGAAGCTAAGAAAATGTCTCGTACTTTTGAAGTTGATGTTAAAGAACTTCGTGAAGTTCCTTATTTCAATGGTCATAAAGAAGTTATCGTTAAGGCTGCTATGCTTGGCGAATTTAAAGATGCAGAAAGCACTCGTAAGTCTAAAGGCGATGACGATGCTGCAACTGATGAAGTAGCTGAATAATATAATTCTCCATCTCTGATTACCTTATAAGCCCGAACATGATACAAATGTTGATTGTTCGGGCTTTCTTATATCTAATTTTAATAATTATTTAAACGTTTAAATTATGGCTGAAATTAAAACTGCTGGAGTTGCAAATCCAGCAAATGATGCGAATGAAACTAAAGTTGGTAACACTGCTACTACTGCTGCTCCTAAGAAACGTCGTCGTGGTTTAGGTGAAGTTCGTGGTACTACTCGTCTTAAATTTGATGAAAGAGATATTGATCAAGCTACTGGTTTGTTTAAAGCTCATCTCGAAAGTGTTGAACTTGCATGGGCTACTCAAAAAGAAGATAGTTCTTTAGTAAGTTTTGCTGGTCTTGCTGTTCCATCTTTAGTATTTACTTTTGCATCTAATGCTAAAGACCCAAGTGTAAGAAAGTATGTTACACTTCGTATTTCTCCTGCTGAAAGTAATGCTCTTACTATTCCTGGTGGAGATGAAGCATGGAAAGTTGAACAACCTATGAATTGGCTGAAACATATTCTTAATGTATTTGTTCTTAAAGGTAATGCTATGAGCGAAGAAATGATGGATGCTCTTGAATTACCTTTTGAAGATTTCAATGATGATATGGAATATGTTCCTGTTGAACCTGAAGTTGTTCTTGCTGGTTGGAGAACTTTGTTTGAGAATTTCTTAGCTTATATGGAAAATAACGGTAAGCCTGTTTATAAATCTGCTACCGGTAATTATCTTCCTCTTTGGATTAAACTTATTCGTTTTACTAAGATTAAAGGTCAATGGAAACCTGTTGCTTCTGGTAATGCTGCTGGCGATTTTGCATTCCCGTCATTTGTTGGCACAGGATATATAGAATTATTTGACCAAAATCGTGCTCCAGTTCTTCATGTTGATGCTTCTAAAGAAAGTATTATTTATCGTGAAGTAGCTAAAGCTCCGAGCGCTCCTCAGATTCCTGGTATGGCTCCTGCATTTAATCCACAAGTTCCTGTTGGTGCTCCTGCTGCTACTGCTGCCCCTATGGGAATGGGTGCTGTTCCTCAAGCAAGCGTTAATCCGACTGACGATTTGCCGTTCTAAATGTGTGTTTATATAATTGCTGATGATTGAAAAAGAGTTGTAATAAAACAGCTCTAAGTTTGGTTAGAAAGGTCTGAATTGCTATTTTGGCGATTCAGACCTTTTTCTTTTATATGCAATTGAGAATGATAATATGAGACGAAATATTAATAATACTAATCTAACCAAAAGTTATATATTTAGCAAAGTTAGTCAAGTTACAATATTTGCTGTTTATACCGGAATTAGCGATTATGTTATTCAGCATTGTATTGATACTGGAAATTTAATTTCAAGTCCTTTTCGTGTTGATGAACATCCAAGTTTTGGTTTTCGTTATAATGACAAAGGTATGCTTAAAGGTAAAGATTTTGCTGGTTACTTTTGGGGCGATTGTTTTGATGCAGTTGCTTATGTTTTGTCTGGTATTGTCAATAGAAATATTAATGTTAATAATAAGAATGACTTTCAATTTGTTCTTCGTCATATTGCATATACTTTTCGCGATATAATTTATGGAAAAGAAAAAGACGACAATGTTAAACTTCAAATAGAAACTTCTCTTCAAGCGATTCGTAATACTAAAAGTATTATTGAAATAGTTCCTCGTCCATGGAATAATAATGATAAAAGATATTGGAATCAATTTGGTATTAATCTTAATCATCTTAATACTCATTTTGTATATGCCATAGACCAATATTATATTAATCGTTATATTAACCTCGAACCTAAATATTTTTATGATAGTAAAGACCCTTGTTATGCTTATGTATTAGGACAAGATAAAAATGGTATATATAATATAAAACTATATTTTCCTAATCGTAAGAAAGGCGATGTTCGATTTATTACTAACAGTAATCATATCGAGGGTGTGCTAAACCTTGAACTTAATAATTATGATTATATAGTTATTACTAAAAGTAGTAAAGATAGACTTGCTATTGAGAATCATTTTATACAGTTCAACCCTCTACGGGGGGTCTCCACTGATAGAATGTCTATTGGAGTTATTAATATTCCGTCTGAAACTTATAGACTTAAACAAAAAGAATATGATTATCTTCATGATAAACTTAACAATAAAGGTTGTATTATTAGTATTATGGATAATGATATGACTGGTTATCGTGAAGCTATTTGGCTTAGAGATAATTATAATATTATTCCTTTTGTTATTCCTAAAGAATATGACGTTAAAGATTTTGCTGAACTTAAGAAAGAATATTCAGAAGAAGTTGTTAATAAACTTATTATTGATGTTTATAATTATATAGAAGAAAACTATAAAGACAATGGAGAAAAAGATAAACTTACTTGGAATACGGAAGAAAGTAGTGCTTTGCCGTATTAAAGATATGCACGAGAAAATAATAGTAATGATGCCGATTACAGCCCAACAAGAAAAAGAACTTGATGAAAATGAAGCTCTTTGTTTAGGCGAAGATTGTAATAATCTTACTATTGATAAACGTTCTACAATTTGTTATGGCGAAGTAGATATTGATAATGAAGAAGATGCTGATGCTATTAAAAAGTTTGGTTTGCTTGGAAGTGGAGAAACTGATAACATGGTCTACTCTAATGTTGATTATAAAACTGGTATTTGTACTTTTGATAATGTACCTAAACAATTTACTACTTCTGATGCCATTCTATGGTATAGACATAACGCTTGTCTTATTGGTAATCCTAAACGTGTGGTTATATTTAAATGCAATAAAAGTGATTTTTAAATTATGAGTTTTAGTCCTGATGGTTTCGATTATAGATTCATGACAGAAGAAATAAAAACTAAAGGTCATGAAAAACTTCTTGATAAATTATTTAAAGAGCTTGATTGTTCAAGATATATCGAAAATGTTGGTTATCCTATTACTTATAATAGTTTTGCTTATGACCGTACTTGTTGGAAGTTTAATTATGTTTTAGACGATGGAATTGATAAAGGAATATTATCTGATGAACAATATGCTGATTACCGAGAAAGATTTGAAACTCTTGATAAAGAAAACGAACTTTTCGCGAGAAATCATCCGGAAGTCGGTATCTATAAAAAAGGTAAAAGTAATAAGAAAAAAGAATCCAGTGATGATGCTAAACAACCTGTACGTAGAACTCGAAAAGTTAAAACTAAAGACATGTTTAGCGGAAAAATTACTACTGAAACTTTATCCGAAGATAGAAAGCTAAAAAAGACTGCTGCCGATAGACGTCTTGAAGCTCTTAATTCTCGTACTGTAAATTTTGCTTTTGGTGCTTTTAAACCTAAAAATAAAGATAATGATTGAATGGTTATATCGTAAAAATAATAATGAACAGCCTTGTTGTTGGTCTGCTGAACTTCAAGAAAATATGAAAGATATTGTTGTTCGGTATGGTATTGTTGGAAAGACTATTCGCAATGATGTTTATAAGGTTGTTCAGAAAGATGCAGTTAAAGAAATTGCTTCTCGTTATAACGATAAACGTAAGCAAGGTTATATGTATCTTTCAGAAATTAAGGATGATAATGGAACACTCCCCGTAGAGGATAAGTTTGTTCTATATGATTATCTTTCTGCTTATCTTCCATCTTATAGAAATAATGAAAACAACGGTGCTATACTTCCTATGCTTGCTAAAACTTATAGCGGTAATGTATGGAAAAAAGTTTCTGTTATGCTTGGACAGTATAAAATCAATGGGCTTCGTTGTTTAATTAGTGCTTATAAAACTAATGATTTATTTCGTTCTGTACGGCTTCGCTTTCAAAGTCGTGAAGGAATAATTTGGAATAGTCTTGATAATCTCGAAGATTATTTACTTGATATTCTGCCTTGTGATTTTATTAATAACATGGCTGAAAATAATTGGAGTATTGATGGTGAAATTTATCTTCCTGGTCATACTATTAATGAAATAAATCATTTTGTTAAAGATGTAAATTGTAAAGAAAATAAGCTTTTACAATTTTGGTGTTATGATATTGCTATTCAAGATATGGTTCAGCATAAGCGAAATGAAATTCGTGCAGAAAATCTTCCTAAAGCTAAATGGTTTTATGATAAAGAATCTCATCTTAATAATACTGATAGATTGATTAATTTAGGTAGTTATGAAATATCAACTGATAAATCTGCTGTAACTTTTAGAGATAAATTTATTAAAGCTGGTTTTGAGGGACTTATTCTTCGTAATCCTAACGTTGACTATCAATTTGGTCGTCGTCGTGTTGGTTACATGGAAAAGTTTAAAGATAAAACTGATGGCAAATTTATAATTATTGATATTCAGCGTGAACAAAAACGTAATTTACCTATTATCGTTTGTCAAAATGATATTAACAATGAAACGTTTAAAACACGTTTTAGTTATCCACATGCTCAACAAGAAGAAATTCTTAATCATAAAGAAGATTATATTGGTAAATATGTTTTTATTAAGTTTGGTGAAAGAAGTGGAATAGGTAATGTTCCGTTTCATATTAAAGAAGTTTATTTATTATAATTATGCCTACGTTTAATTTTAAAATTAAAAAATATGTCGTAAATGTAATTGATAAAAAACCTGATAAGAATATTGGTACTATTGATACTAATAATGTTCGACTTTATTTTGAAGTTATAAATAGTAAGAAAGTTGATAGAGAAAAAACTTATTATTCAGCTTTCTTTAAAAGTCTTTTTCTCTTTACTGATTTTAAAGCTAAATCATATAATATTCTTCAAAGATATAATCAAGAAGAAAAGCGATATAATTATTATATTTGTCTTTATGAAGAAGAAGTTGATGATGCTATTAAACTTAAAAGAGATTATACTGGTGCTTATCGTATTTATATAGGATATATTATTCCTAATTGTAATAAGGATTTTAATGTTGATGTGCATCTTATAAATGATGTTAATGTAGAAAAAGCTGTTATCTATCGAATTTATTAAGGATATTAATCTGGCTACTAATGGTTATAATACTGTTAGTAGCCTTTTTTATGCTCATACTGTAACCGATTACGAACATGTTAGAAACAACTGCCAACACACGCGAGAATACCATTCTTTTGCCCTATGAGAGACTTTCTCATTTGTCCTTTACAATTATATTGATTTTCGATTATGTTCAGCACAAGGCTTTAGAATAAGTCGTTTCGTATTATATAATACAAATAAAACTTTTATATATTTGATATAACAAATAATTATAATATGGATTTTAATAAAAGACCTCTTATTGGTATAGCTGGAGTTAAAAACTCTGGTAAAGATACTGTTGCTTCTATGATTTGTTTTATTCAAAATCGTGGTACTTATTCTACTTTTAAACATTGGAATGAACATGGTGATGAATATGTAAAATCTGTTATTCATTTTGCTGATGCTATGAAAGATGCTATAAGCAATATTTTTCATATTAATCGTACTCTTCTCGATGATAGAGTTGTTAAAGATATGATGTATTATAATCCTGCTACTCAAGAAATTATTAATGAACATAACGTTATTAAAGGCAAGATTAGTCGTTACAGTTATGAAGAACTTCGTGATTTAGGCATGCCTAATAACGAATGTGCTATTAAAGTTAGACATCTTCTTCAATGGTTCGGTACTGATATTTGTCGTAATCATATTAACGAAAATATTTGGGTAAAAACATGTATGAATCGTGCTCAACATCTTAAAAACTATAACGGTTATTGCATTATTGCTGATGTTAGATTTCAAAATGAAGTCGATGCGATTCTAAAAGCTGGCGGGATTGTATTTCGTGTTAATAGAAATGACGCGAGTGCTAAAGATAATCACGCCAGTGAAAATATAAATGCTCTTACTGATTGTATAGATATTAATAATAATTTTGGGTCTTATGGACTTTATTATAATATTTATGATAAAGTAATGAAATTGATTAAATAGTTGATTCCTCTACGGGGAGTGTTACTTGTATAATTAAAGTTATGGAAAATACGTCTGATAATATAGCTGCTGCTCTTGTATATGAAGCTTGTCCTGTTTGCGGCAATTTTATGAATGAACTAATTGTTATGAATAAAACGCTTACTAAAAAAGCTGCTAAAGAAATTGAAGAAGCTAACGGTAAATGTATTGGTTATAGTAAAGATGCTTGTGATTCATGCAGTGAACATAAAGATGAATGTGTATATGCTGTTGCCATAGATGAACGATTCAGCGAACCTAATAATCCTTATCGTACTGGTCAAATTGTTGGTATTAAAAAAGATTCTGATTTTGTTAAAGCCTATGAGGAATTCATTCTTGAAACTGATAATGGTGTTAGATATATGTATGTAGATATTCAAGTTGGTATAAAAATTGGTTTATTTAAATAATATAACTTATGAAAATTATAGAACCGAAAGTTGAGTTTATGGAACAACATGATTTTAATAGTCATGTTGCTAATTGTGCAAGAGTTTGCTATAAAAAAGAAAGTGGTGATGATGCAAGAACTGTTAATAATTTAGTATTAAATAAGCATTTTAGTATGCTTCGTCATTATACTTATTATTATATTATAAAAAATAATTATATTCCTATGATATATAATTTTGCTACTGCTATTCAAAATGGAATAGTAATAGCAGGTTTGGACATAAAAGTAGATTATTATAATAATTGTGTTTTTGTTGTCGCTAATGGTCAATTTGTAAATGAGCATATTAATATAATACGTGCTATAAAATATTTTGAAGTTGATAAAAATGAGTTTAAAAATTACGAAATTGGTTATAACATGCTTCGTTATACTTTTAAAGTTACTACTCAAATAAGCACTTCAAGAGAGCTTAATCGCGTTAGTCCTAATAATATTTCTGAACAATCTACAAGATATGTTTATGAAGATGGAACTATTTGTCGTCCTCATTGGATGACTGATGAAGAAGTAAATTATTTAAATAATAAACCTATCTTTATAGAATGGTGTGATATTCATGAAAAAGCATTTATTTATATAGAGAGTTGTAACAATTCTTTTAATAAATATAGACTTCTTGTTAATAAAGGTATGCATCGTCAAGATGCTCGTGGTGTTCTTCCTCTCGATACTGCAACTGTTTGCATTTATACTTATTCTATTGAAGAATGGCGTCATATTATTGATTTGAGATATTATGGTACTACCGGCAAACCTCATCCTAACGCTAAGATTATTGCTGGTATGATTAAAGATAATCTCGAAACGTGTGGTTATGATTTTAAAAATATTAAAGAAGAAAATTAAAATTAGTCAAATTCTTTGTAAACATGGTAAAATAGAAATGTATTATTATTGCAAAAACGGAAGATATAAAAATGGACGTATAAAATGCGGTATTGTTTATGATGTTTATAAAGTTATTAGATGTTGTAAATGTAGGAAAATCCTTTATAAAGAAAAAGTTGCAGTCGGCAGTAATGCTAATCAACTTTATTATAAATTTGGTATAATAATATGAAAAAGAGTAAACGTTATATTAAGAAACTTACTAAAACTCCTCTTATTAATAAGAGAGTAATGAATTATATTATCAATAATTCTAATATTTGTAAGCATGCTATTAAAGAACTCAAACTTGCTGGATACGGTAATGGTGAAGATGGACCAAATAATTGGATGTATCAACAAGTAATTGAAGCTGTTGCTGTATTTGCTTCTCATGGTAATAGTTGTGGTTCTGCTCCTTTTGAAATTAATCTTGTTCAAAAACTTTGTAATTGGGATATTATTAGCCCTCTTCGATTTACTAATGATGAATGGCAGCAAATAAGTGCTGATGGTACTTGTCAAAATATTCGCAAAGGTGATGTTTTTAAAGAGCCAAATGGCGATATTAGTTATAATGGGGCTTTTACTAAAAAACCTATTGAACGTTATAGTTTTGCTACTAAAGAATGGACTAAAAATAAAAATATTATTTGTTGGAGTGGAGGTTTATTTGAACATGAAAATAATATTCTAACAGGTAGATATTTTAGTTGTTGTAATTTATGGGCACATGATACTATTAAAGGTTGGATGCCTAAAGAAAAAGAAGTTATTGAATGTCTTGAGGTAGAAATTGCTCCGGATAATTGGATAATGGCTGTTGATACAAATAATACAAGACTTTTATTTCTTTCTATTAATTATAATATACAATGGAAAGAATGCCCTTGTATGAAAGATGTTCGTCTTGAAGATGTAACTCCTGAACTTGAAGAAAAAGCATTAAATGAAATAAAAAACAATAATTAATTATGGAAAAAAGTCTTTATGCAATTAGTTTTGAACTTGAAAGTCTTATTGATAAGATTATCGAAAACGACGGTGAAATAACTGATGATATTGAAAATCAACTTAAGATTAGTAAAGAAGAACTTTATCAAAAATTAGGTAATTATCGTAGAGCCGTTTGTATGATTGAAAATCGTGCTGCTGCTTGTAAAGCTGAAAAGCAACGTCTTGATGTTCTTCAAAAAACTCGTGAAAGAGCTGCTAAAAGATTAAAAGATAGTATGCTTGAAGCTTTACTCCTCTACGGGGAGACTGGAAAAGCTGGAAATAAAGTTATTGAACTTGATGATTGCAGACTTTCTACTCGTGATACTACTGAATGTATTGTTGAAACTAATCTTGTTCTTAAACTTCTTGATGCTTGTTTAGATAGATTCAGAGAACTTTGGAATGCAGATATGCTCGACTATGATAAAGATGATATTGATAATCTTGATGTAGATGGTTTTATTCAAACTATTAATCAAAATTTTGCTGCTGAAAACGAAGATGTTGCCGAGCATATTAAAGAAAAGCTTGGAACGCTTTTTACTCGTGATGATTTAGAATCTACTAAAGTTAAAGTTGAAATAACTATTCCTCTTATCGAATTATGCAAGATGATTAATTATGATATAATTAATACTTATTTCAACCATGAACATCAAGCTAATATTAGTATTGATAGTTCTAAATCTGATTATAAATCATATATTCAAAATCGTGATGCTCAACTTCTTGTTGCATATCTTTGTCAAAACCAATCTCTTCAAATTAAATAATTATGGCTTATACTACACGTGGTGTCCCTTGGGTTTATAAAGGTGTAACTGATGTTACTCATTGCAAAACTTCTATGGAATGTATGGAAGCTGCACATCTTAATTTTAATGTTAAGAAATGCGAGCTTGTAGCAAAAATGAATGTTTCTGATAATGTTGATAAAACTCTTGATGATTTGCTTGAAGCAAAGAAAAAAGATGTTGATACTCACATTAACGGAAAATATATGTATTCTAAACTTGATAATGCTTTTTGTACTTATCGAGATGATACTCATACTCCGTTAGGATATGTAAAACAAAAATATACTATTGTTCAAAATAATGCTGCTTTTAAATTTTTCGATAATGTTATTGGAGAAAATGGAGCTATTTGGCAAACTGCTGGTTATTTTGGTAATGGCGAAAGAATTTTCGTTAGTGCTAAACTTCCAAACAATATTCTTGTTAATGGTGACCCTGTTGAAAATTATTTAGTTTTTGTTAATAGTCATGATGGTAGCTCTGGTGTTCGTATTTTGTTTACTCCTATTCGTGTTATATGTCAGAATACTCTTACGGCGGCTATAAGAAAATCTACTAATAGTATTAGTATTAGACATACTGAAAGTGTTCATAAGAATATTGAATTAGCTCACGAAGTATTAGGTATTACTAAAAAGAAAATTGAAGCGACTGAATATGCTTATAATGTTCTTTCTAAGATTAAAGTTACAGATGATGATGTTTTAAATTATATTTGTAATAATAATCTTACTGATAATGAAATTGATAATTTATTAAACACAGGTCATACGTTTAAACAACTTCTTTATCGTAATGGACTTGCTGTTACTGATAGTGGAATTAGTATTCGTAAATTGAATACTATTATTGATACTTTTGATTATTATCAAAATGGTATTGGTCAAAAAGAAATTGCTGGTACAGCTTGGGGTGCGTTTAATGCTATTAGTGGATATTATTCTAATGTAGATACTTCTACTGATGGAACTAAACGCATGGATAGTTTGTTATTTAACGATAAAGCTAAGAAATTAGAAAAAGCTGTTAGTTATGATTGGTAAAATTATTAAATGTAAAAATCGAATTTAAAAGAATAAAATTATGGAAATAATACCTGTAACTGTAAAACTTTGGAAAGCTAACCTTAATGCTATTATTCCTCAATACGCTAAAGATGGTGATGCCGGCATGGATTTAACCGCTGTTAGTGTTACTTATGATGAAAAGCTTGATTGTTTTATTTATGATACTGGAATTTGTGTTGCTATTCCTGAAGGATATGTTGGTCTTATTTATCCTCGTAGTTCTAATCGTAAAACTGATGCTTATATGACTAATCATGTTGGTGTTATTGATAGCGGTTATAGAGGAAATATTCTTGTTTGTTTCAAAAATAGAACGAGTCAACATATTATTGATGCTTGTAATAATTTAGCCTATGATGTTGATAGTATAACAGATACTATCAGTTCAAATACCGAATGTTATTTTGAGGGTACTACTTATTCTACTGTTGAAGATAATGAACATGATTATCCTTATAACGTTGGCGATAGAATTGCTCAAATAATGATTGTTCCTTATCCTAAAGTTATATTTGAAGAAGTTGATTCTAAAGATGATTTAGGAGAAACTGAAAGAGGAGATGGTGGACATGGCTCTACGGGAAAATAAATTTGCTCCAATCGGCTCTAATAATCTTCCAATTATTGGAGCTGATTATTTTAATGTTAATACAGGAAAACCTTTTAGAGTTATTGAATATCATAATAAAGTTTTGCATATAGGAGATAAATGGATACCTGCTGTTTGTTATTGTGGCATAGATAATAACGGTAATATTAAAAGTAAGGTATTTGTTAGAACTCTTGCTGATTTTCAACAAAATTTTGCTGAATCTATTGATAGATTTGGTGATTATTATAAATTATAAATTATGGGAAAGTATATTGGAATTAAAATGATTGAAGCTTATCCTATGAGGGCTTCTATGGCTGTAAGTAATGGATATAAAATTGGTAATTCTCATCCTGATGATATGGGATATGTAATTACTTATCCTGATGGTTATAAATCATGGTGTCCTGCTGATATATTTGAAAAATCATATTATCATATTCAAGATGAAAATGGTGATATGTTATATCGTAATGATATAGAAAATTTCATTGCTGATAAAGAAAGTATTAAGATTGGTACTAAAACTACTAATACTACTCTTACTACTGTTACTGGTTTTGAAGTTCATGGACAATCTTCTTGTGTGAAAGCTGAAAACTTTAATATGGAAACTGGTGAACAATATGCTGTTGAAAAGGCTAAAGACCAACTTTGGTTTGCTTTAGGGTTTGTGCTTCAATGGGCTAAAAATGGTATTAAACGAAATAAATAAAAACTTAATATTATGACCGTATATGAACTTATTGAAAAACTTCAAAGTTTTAATCAAGACATGGAAGTTATTGTTCATGATAAACGTTGGGATGAAAATTTAGATATTATTGAAGTTGAATATCATGATGATAAAGTTGCTATTGTATGTGAATAAATAATTATTACTATGAAAGCAAAATATGTTATTAATGATTTACAAACTTATCCAGAAGATATGGAAGTAGATGTTGTTGATGATAATCAAGGAGACCCAATGAATATTATTGTTATTGAAAATGATATTGATAAATTTGATAGTAGTTATATTTATATTGTAGCTAAACATTAAAGATAAAGTTTTATATGTTATACATGGCAAGATTGACGTTACTGCCAATCTTGCCGTTTTTGCCGTTCATTCTAATAAAGACATGGAGACCCCCCGTAGAGGAATCAATATGGTTCATACTTATCCTCTACGGGGAATCTGCAATAGTCATAATTAGATGAATTACTGAGCCGGTATTGCTTGTGAAAGTAGTATCGGATAATTTTATATTGAACTTACTAATTTTAATAATTATATAAATATGGATGCACAATTAAGAGTTTTTGAATTTAAGACAAAAGATGGCGATAATGATATTACTCGTTATGCTGTTCAACAAATGACTGATAGAGGTTTTAGAACTCTAACTATTAAAGTTGGAACTGATTTTAAAAATACTGTATTCGATAAGAAAACAGATGCTACTAACTTTATGAAATTAATTAAGAAATTATGATATTCGTTATACAAATAGTAATTGTAGCTGTACTTCTTATTAAGGGGCTTTGGCTACTTATAAAGAATTTTGATGATGTTGCTAAGACTATACAAGAAAATGAGAAACGTAATAAGTAATGCAATCCTCTACGGGGGGTTAGCAATAGTCATATTCGTATTAATCCTCTTAATCGTCTTAATCTTCTTAATCGAATTCATTTATAGATGGCTTATTCTAAAGCCGTTTCAGACGCTTTCTCATTTGAGTAATACAAACTATCGTATTGACAAAGAAAATTGAATGTAGGCAAAAAGAAGCCTATTCTCGTAGACGTAACTATACAAAATATCCCCGCTTACCGAAATGGTAGGCGGGGATATTATTTTTGTCGGTTAAATATTATTTCTTATATCAATATTAAAACCATTATCATTAACAGTAATTTTACTATAATATATATTTCCATTTTTATCAAATATATCATTTCCAATATTATTATATTCTTTAGACAAATCTATAAAGCAATTATAGTTTCCTTTAAATATAATATTATGATTAACGACATATAAATTTTTAATATTAGTTTTAGCAAGAAGATATATACTATTTGTATTATCAATAATATTATTTATAGGTCTAATAAGATGTTGAATTGCTTTTGTGTTATCAATTATTTTATTATAATTATTATTTATATCATCTATATTAAATTTTATAATATTACTATTTTCATTAATATTAGAAAATATATACCAAAATATATTTTCGCAGTTTTTATCAATATTTTTCCAAGCATTTAGTATGTCTTTCATATTAGTAGAAAGACATACTTTATTAAAACTATTATTATAACAGAGTTCTTGATAATTAATAACTTTCTTATTATTTTTAATAATAAAAGGAGTAATATTATATTTAGCTAATTTATTATTTAAAATATTTTTAATATTTTCTTCCATAATTGTTTTTAATTTCTAAGACTTTCACCTATTTCTTTAACAGGAACAATAGACATAAGATTTTCATTAAGTTTATAATAACTATTATTGTTAGGCAAATCTTGTAGTCTCTTAATACCACGAAGAACAGGAGTATTATTTGTTAAGAATACTTCTAATTTGGTTCTATGAGCATAACGACCAGTCTTATATTGTTCAAGAAGTTCGCCATCACCAATAGCTTGTATAGCAACAGATAATGCTTTAAGAGTATCTTGAATACCTGTACTTGCAGCAACAGGACTACTCCAAAGTTTATCAGCTTCACCAACAAAACCCCACGGCGTATAAGCTTGAGATTCAGAAGCAAGACGGTCAGCATGATACATAAGAAGATTATACCAAATAGCTTCTTCATTATCATCATCACCACCAGCTAAAGCTGTTAATGCAATAGCTCCAACAATAGCAGCTCCGGTATAAATAAAATCAGAAGCAACTCTACGCATATTAGCGCGTTCACTTTCAGCGGCAAGCATATAATTAAGATTAATATGTATTCCAAAATCTATAAGATTTTTACAATATGTTTGAATAGCATTAAGAACACTAATTTTATTTCCTTGTTCTTTAAGTTTTGCTATATCATTACTTGTATTAGTAAATGGAATACTAATAAAATCAATAAGTGATTTATAAGCACCTTTTTGAATAGTACCTAAACTTTCGTCATAATAAGCATTCCAGCGATAACGTTTCTTAAAACCAGGATAAAGATGTTTATGGAATTGCATTACCATACCACCAAACCATTTAGTTTCAAGAAGAGCAGCTCCATTCTTATCATAAACACCATGAATGGTCTTGTTTACATTAATAACTTTATTAACAAATTTGGCATATTCTTTATAAGTAAGAGGACTATCAGATTTTATTTCAGCGTAACCATCTTTAGTAATTTCAAATTGACTATAAATATCTTTATGATTTTCTTTGAAATTCTTATCAGCTTCTTTAATCAGACGTTCTCTTTCTTCGATATACTTTCTTTTTTGTTCGTTAGTAAGAGCATTAGCAAAACTATTTACAATAGTCTTTTTAAAAGTATTATATTCAAAACGTTCTTTTTCATTATTACGAATACGTTCTTTAAGAGTATTATATTCTTTTACTTGTTCTTCGTTAAGAATATTCAAAAGAGCTTTTTCATCCATTTCTCTATGATATTGTTCTTTAGACATAATATTCCAATTTCCATCATTATCTTGAACAAGTCTATGACTAACCATCATAGCAAGAAGAACAGTATTTTGCATTTTATGTTCACCAATAGTTTGAGGAGTAAACATAAGACCTTTAACTTTCTTAATATAACCTCTTAAATCTTCTTCACTAACTTCAGATTTTCTATCATAATCAACAACATTAGCCATCTTAATAATGGCATCTTGAAGAGTAGAACTTCTATCACTATACATTCCAGACATATAGCTAACAATACCGCCAAAATATAACGATTGAGCTTTTAAATAATCAGATTCATTGAAATATTCACGAGCAAGACGTTCCATTCCAATATTAACATTACCTGTAAGAATGTTAGCAATACCACCTGTAATATTCATAGTCATATATTTAGTACCAGAAATATTCTGCATAAGACCACCTAACTTCAATAATTTAGAATCATTAGTTTCTTTATATTGTTTAAATACAACACGACGAATATAATTTTTAAGTTGTTCAACAGCATTATTATTATTAGTCATTTTATATTCAATTTCATTTTCGCTACTCAATGCTTTATCTTCAATCATATTTCCTCTAATTTTAGTCAATTCATAAGATTTATGTTGAGTAAGAGCATCAGTGGCACTATAAAGAAGATGTTTAATAGTTTGAGTAGCAGCAACATTAGAACTATTTTTTATAAATGTATCGAATACTTCGTCCCAATCGGTATTAAGAAGTTCTTCATGAATCTTTTTATTTTCTTCTTCTATTTTAGCATTTTCAGCACGAACTTTTTCTCTACGAATAATAAATTCAGCTTGAGTTTCATCAGTATTTCTAAATGCAGGAACAGGAGATTTCTTTTTACTATTTTCAGCAAATATAGTTTTAAGCATAATATTAGGCATAATATAATCATTATCATAACTAATTTCATCGTTATTATGCCAACGTAAATCGTTAGGAACATTAGAACTAAAACCAATAAATCCTAAAGCTTGGTGAGCAATTTCAGCAGCATTAAACGGAGCAGCTTTCTTTAAAGATGGAAGATAACCTTCATTAACAAAATATTTATTATTATTAGTAAAAGCGTAATGAAGCATTGTTTGTTGCATATATTCAATAGCTTCTTTTTCATATTCATTTAAATTATCATAATCATAATTATCATAACCACTTCCTTTTTTATAATTGCGAGATGATTCTTTCCATTCAGGATTAATAGTTTCCTTACGGGGTTCAATATTAGTCTGATTAATTTTAGGAGTCCATTTAGTTTTTACTTTAACTCCATTATCGTCAATATATTCAGTAGTAGTCCAAATACGAAGAGGTTCATATTCTTTGGTATAAGGATTAAGAACATGGTTCTTTTTAAACCAATCTTCATATTCAGCAGGAGATTTCTTCATCATCTCACCACGAACTTCATAATAATATTCAGTATTGACTATATTAGTGTGTTTATTAATAAACTTAACAGCATCTGTTTTAGCTCTATCAATATATTTATTTTCATCTTTAGGTTTAATAGTTCCATAGAAAGTAGTATTAGGAACTAATTCTCCATCAGCATTTCGTTGACTAAATACTTCATCCCATGCAGCAAGAAAATCGCTACCACGATTGATAGCATCTTTGCGTTGTCTTGACCATAAAGTATTATCAGTAGTAACTTCACATTCAGATTCAATAAATTCAGCAACTTCTTTACTACCTTTTGTTCTTGCAAGACCAGCAGCTTCAAGATATTGAGCGATTAATTTTAAATCATCAGTAGTAAGGTTTTTATTGCCAAAATCAAATATCTTTTTATCAATACTCCATGCTTTATAAAGAAGTCTATTAGCAGCTTCTGTTAATTGCATTTCCTCAGCAGGAATAAGACGATTTGATTTTAGTTTATTATAAAAAGTATTATTATAAATAACATCTCCATTTTCTTTTTGACGAAGAACTCCAGCATAAGGTAAACCGGTACGTTGATTAATATTATAACCTTTAAGAGCTTCGTCTTTTAATTTAGCAACTTCTTCATTAGTAAATAATCTACCATCAACAATACCATAAGCATCACGAGCTTTTTTAGCTTTTACCAAAGTTCCAAATATACTACCGCCACGACGATTATCAGCTATATCCGAATAAGCATTGTTAAGAGCTTTAGCAAATTCTTCGTCAATAGTATAATTGGCATTATTAATTAACCATTGTTTAGCATGAGCATATTCAGGAATACTCATAAGTCTATCACGAGGAACAATTAATTTTCCTTCAATATCACGCTTTTCATATTTAGCAATAGTATCAAGAGCATTATCGAGTTGTTCTTGCCAACCAGTTTTAGCTTTTCTATCAAGATAATATTCTTTTAATTTAGCAGTATTAGCAATATAATTTCTAAGAGCAATAGAAGCTTCTTTATCTTCTTCACTCTTTTCGGTCATATCATCATAATAAGTAGAAGTAAGATAAGCAATTTTACTATATATTTCATGAAGTTGTTTATCTTGTTCATCATTAAGAATACCATTTTGAGCAACACTAATAATATCTTGCTGTTCTTGAAGAAGTTTCTTATACTCAGAGAAAATAGCAGGATAATATTTAAGCATATTAGCATCTTGATTTACCATAGCAGTAACATAATCCATACGGTCTGAATTAGCAAACGCTTCTTTGTAAGCAAGTTTTTCTTGAGGCGTTAATTTATCAGCATCAATAATAACATCAATACGACCATTATCATCATATAAGAAATTAGCAGGTTTATAACGAGAAATAGTATGCTTAGCAAGAAAAGCATCTTTTTTCCATTTAGCACGTAAAGCCTCAACAGAAGTTGTACTGTTAGTATCTTGAACAGCTTTTACATAATCTGTATGAAGCTTATTATATTCTTCATCAAAACTATCAATATACGGACGAACAAATCTACCATTTTTAATCATTCGATTATAATTAACAGATTTGCCAGCTTTGGCAGCACGAGATTTAATATCTTTCATTCGCTCGGAAAAAGCACGAGCTTCATTTTTACCATTAATTTCAGCTTTTTTAAGTTCGGCATCAACTTCTTTAATAACAGTTTGAATAATCGGATTACGATTAAAATGAACATCTTGAATCCACATATCTAAAAAAGACGTATCTCCGTAGCTGGTAAAGATGTCCATCATTTGTTCTTTTACCATAGGATTACTACTTGTGGCTTCATAGAATTTAATAAACCAATTATCACGAGCATTATTAACAGCAAGATTATTTTCAAGTTTAGTAATAATTTCTTTTATTTTATTGATAGCACGTTTACTATCTTCATCGAGACCATCGACAGCTAAATCTTTAAATATTTTAAATCTATTACGAATAGCATTAACAGTATTGATAATATTAAAGAAATCAGTTTTAATATTATCGTTTTCAACATCTGCAAGAACTCGTTGAACACTACCCATAATATTATTACCTAAATTAGTAAAATTATTAGGACTCATATTTAAGAATTTAGCAAATGCTTTATGGAAGTTATCAACAGTAAGTTTTTTATTGTTATAAAGAGAAACAACTTCATTATAAGCAGCAATCAGCTCTGTATCATATCCTCTACGGGGGGTCTCATCAGCAGCAATAGCAGAACCTACTTCATTTACAAAATCGGCTTTAGATACTACACTATTAATATTACCAACTTCTTTAATTATATATTCAATAACACGCGGGTCATCAATACTCATAACATTACCGTTGTTATCAACCATAAAGTTATTAGTACGACCAATTATGTCAGCATAAACAGTTTCAAAATAATCAGCAATAGAAGTAGCAGCAATAGGCATATTTTTAACAATAGCTTTCGTATCAAGATAATCAAGATTGGCATGATAGAAATTCTTTATAACATTTTTAGCAAATTCATCACCAATATTACTTTTAGAACGAATAAAACTTGTAGCTTGTTTAAATACTTTAGCAACACTATCTTCTTCGGAAATAGCAGAATACATAATATTGCTATTATGAATTACAACTCTATGAAGTTGATAATCTTCTGCAACATCACGATTAGGATATTTATTAAGTATATCAATATATTTTTGACTATTTGCATCTTTACGATTATTATCGCGAATACTATCAGCTATTTCTCTTGTCATACGAGTAGCAACATATTCGTAACCATCTTGTGCAACAAAACTAACAGTACCAGCAAATCCAGGATTTACAACAATAGGAGAAACATTTTCTAAGAAATTATTATTGGCGATAACATCTTCAACATAAGGATTAGTTTCAACTTTAACAATATCGTTTTCGTCAACGACATTCATAAATAACCAATCGGTGTGTTTAGCAAGTTTATTATCAGTAATTCTATTTACAACACTATCTATTTCTTCATAAATATTATTTTGTTTAACAACACTATTTTCGGTCGTTTTATTAATATCAATAGAAGAAAGTTTATTAATAGGAATATAAGTTATAATACCATCTTCATAAACACCAGTATAAACACGAGTTTCTCCAGCATATTTAATTTTAATAGCAAGTTGAGGACTACCATCAGCATTAATCAAACCATAATATTTAAGAAGATTTTCTCTATCTTCAATACTTAATTCGTTAGCAGCAAGATTAGTATCAACTATAAGATTTCTTTTAGCATCATATTTAATAATACTTCTGATAATATTAGCTTTTTCAGGATGTACTTTATTAATTCTATCAATGCTACGATAAGGTAGATTAAAAGTATCAAGATTCTGACGAATATAACCTAATGCTAATCTACGAGTGAGACCCCCCGTAGAGGAAGTAACACGCCAGTTTTCCATACCAGCTTTTGCATCTTCTGCAATATTAAAACCACCATTACCAAAACTTTTAAGAACTTCAATAGTTACAGCTCGTGCAACATTATTCTGTTTGAAACTATTATTTTCAAGAGTATAAGCGTATTTGACTATATCAGCAAGAGTAAGTTTAATGATAGGATTAGTACAATTCCACGCAATATTAAATTCATTATGGATAGCATCAATAGAAGCGTTACCTTGACGAAGTTTAATTTGTTGTCCTGTATATCCTTGACTACGATAATTAGCATCATTAAAACTATTAACATCAAAATATTTAAATATACCTATATCTTCACCAAAATTCTGTTGTATATAAAGAACTTTTTGAGCAGGAGTGAGTTTATTAAATTTGTCTATTTCTTCATTAGTAACATTATTAATATCAGTAATATAAAATTCATTTAATATATCGTTATTAGCACCAATACCGGCAATACGCATAAGTTCAACTTCACGAAGAACATAAGATTCTTTATCATCATTAGTTTTAATAATTCCAAAACTATTATCTTTACTATCATAAGTAATTGGCATTGTCAATACCGTATAACCAGCATTTGCAAGATAACTACGACCTACAAGATATTCTTTATAATCTTTATATTGTTTCTCTGTAAGACGACCATTAGAAGTATAATCTCTAAGACTATAAACCAAATTAGTAAAATGGTCAGAAGCAGTTTCGTCAAATGCTTGAGCTATCTTAACAGATAAAACAGTAGAACGTTGAAGATAAGTAGCAAGAATAGGATGAACGCTTTGATTCATATCAGAATGAGCAAAACTATTAATTCCTTTATTTATATTTGGAAATATAGCTTCTATCAAAGGAATATCTTCTCCTGTTTCTTCATTATGAGAATAAAGTTTATTTTTACTTTCAACAAGTCCTTCAATATCTGTAAACACTTTATTGTTCATATAGAACGTTTGTTTAGCACCGTATTTATCGGCAGTCAAAACGCTCAAATGATTATTAAGAATATTACCAATTTCACGAAGTTGATAGAATTGTTTAAGAGCAACATAATCATGAATAAGAGCTTCTCTTTCCGTCATTTCATTCTTTAAACGACGAGAGTTTTCGCTCTTATTGATAATAGGATGAGCGGTATTGCCATAGCGTTCAGCAATATCATCGTGATAAAGCTCTTCAAATCTTGAAATAACAGTATTAATATTATTAGCATTTTTAATACCAGCACGTTCAGCAACAGAAACAAAAGTTTCAACAAGAGGATTAGAACCGCTCTTAACTCCAAAACCTTGACTTTCGTTTACATTACGAACAAGAGTATCTATAATAGGTTGATACAAAATACTAAGAGCAGTATCATAATCAATACCAGCCATAGACATTGTTTTAAATGGAACGAAAGTATATTCATTAAGATTATGAATAGCAAGGGTTTTCATAACATCAAGAATATAAGCAGTGGTTTGAGAAGTATAAGGAGTTATAAGCATATCCTCAACGTTCTTATTATCGTTACTCCAACCAATACGATTATGTTTAATTACTACTTTACGACCATCAATAATAACATTATCTTTACCAAAACGTTCAACAAAAGTTTTAACTTTAGTATTAAATTCTTTTTCTTCAATATTACTAAAATCATACATTACAGGAATATATTTATCTGTAACAATTTTAGTAATATTACCGATACTTGAAAGAGTATCAAGATTAACAGACACGCCTTTAAGAGTACGACCAGCAGACGCCGTTTCGTCCCAGTCAAGCTGAGTATTAAAATCATGAGAGCCAATACGATTAGTTGTAACTGCATTAACATTAACGTTTCCAAGTAGTTTATTCCACTCTTCGTTAAGCTCTGATAATCTATCGAAGTTAGAAGTACCAACATTTTCTTCAATAGCAAAAGGACTACTAAGTATTTTAATAAAAGTATCAAGAATATCATTATTACGAACATCAGCATCTACTCTATCCTCTACGGGGAGTGTTAACCACTGTTCGTATGACGCAATTCCAGCCTCTCTCGCAAATGTTTCTGCCGAGTTGAACTGTTCTTCATAAATCATATTTAAACGTTCTGAACGGGCTGCATTTCGCTCCTGTGCGGCTTCTTCGAGTTCGTCTCGTTGTTGGTCGATAGCTTGCTGTGCTTCCTCGAATACCGCAAGTATATTATCAATAACATTATGAAGAGGATGATTGCCGTTATCGTCAAGTTTAACAAGACGTTCAATAACATTATTAATGTATATAGAAGCAGGAACTTCTTTAGGTTTATTGCCGATAGTTGTAGCTATTTCATAAGTAAGTTTTTTAGCTTCACCTTTAAGTTCTTTTGCAGCAGCCCAAACTCCATTAGTTGTATCACGAGTTGCATTAATTTTATTAATAATATTATCAATAAGACGACTATTAATTTCTTCTACTTTAGCTTTATAAGCATTTTTAATTTCGTCTTTAGTAACATTAGCTTTATCCACATAAGAAGAAATTGATTTACGAGCAGCAAGTTCAATATTAGCTTTAACATAATTCAAATACCCACGTTTGCTTTCGGCGCTATTTGGTTCAGCATCAAGATAGAATTTCTTATTATCGTAACGAGTAACAACGCCATCTTTGTTTTTAGTTAAACCAAAAGTCATAGCATAAACACTATCAACGTCAAAGTCAGAACCAGATTGAGCGACCCATTCATCAGGAAGAACAACTGTACTATCATAAGTATCGGGAAGAAATTCTACAACACGCATGATAACAACAGATTGTTTTCCCTCAGTAGGTATGCGATAGCCAATCATAGTACGAGCATCTTCATCAATATATTTATCTATATTGTTATTAAGTTCTTCAAGAGGAACATCTTTAAGAATCTTATTCCAACGTGGTAAACGAATTTCAGCATAATAAATATCTTGATTATCAAATTTACCAACTTTACGATAAGCAAGACGACTATCTTTTTTGGTATGTTTATCAACTTGAAAACCAAAATCAGAAACTTGAGCAGCATGCCAACCAGGCATTTTCTGTCTTGTAATACTACGATTAAGAACACCGTTAACAAGATTCTCAATTTTACTACTAATGCTATTCATATACATTGGAAATCTTGGTTGACCGTTTTCGTCAGTAGTAAGGAAATCAAGAGTATTCTTATCAGCACCATTACGAGCAGCATTCTCACGAGCAAGTTTAATTAAACGTTCATAATTTAACCCTTTAATATTACCATTCTCGTCAAATATAATATTACCTTTACTATCGAGAGGAATATTTAATATAGCACAAACATCTTTAAAACTTGTATTAATATTAGCAGCCATATTTCTAAAGATAGTTTGTTTATATTTTCTTCCTAATTCAGTATTAGGAATATTATCAAGAAGTTTTTTATAAACTTGAATACCAATTTTATTTTCAGCATCTTTAAGATGAGAAGGAACTTCTTGTTGACGATATAAATAAGTATAACTATATACTTCCGTATTAGCCGCAGCATTAGCAATAAAATTCTTGACATTCTCTTCGGTGAGTTCCCCCGTAGAGGAATCCCATAATTCCATTAATTTATTCTTAGCAGCTTTAGAAGTTTCAACAGTATTGAGTTGGTCAATACCAGCAGCTTTCATAGCATTATAAACTGTTTCAAGTTCAGTTCCTTTAATTAATTTAGGAATAAGAACAAATTCAGCATTCTTAATTTGACGAGGAACTTCGATATTTCTATCAGCATCATAATGTAAATCAAAATAAAAATTCTTTTGTACTTGAATCTTATTAAGAGTATCAAAATCTATTTGGTCTAATGGAGTATCATCAAGAAGCTTTTCAATAATATTACGATATTTTTCTAATTCACCAGCAGCATAAATTCTACGAATAAATTCATCAAGAGTGATATAAGATTGAGCATCATTAGTTTTACTCTTACCGACATAAGGACGAATTAATTTCTTAACAGTTTCTTCATTAGTACCAGCAATTTTTAATTGCTCTTTAATTCTGTTTATAACATCTTCTTCACTACCTTTATTGGTATTAAGAATAGTAACAGCTTTAAAAGTCTGTCCTAATTTAAATTCACGACCGCCAATAGTAAATTTTTCTTTAGTTTCATGTTTATCGGATAATTCATTATAACGAATATCACTATTACCAAATGGACTACCAGATGCTTGAACTTCTTTAAGACGTTTCAGAATATCTTGAGCATTCTTATAGAATTTAGATTTACCATTAAATAAATCGTCAAAACTTTTTTGAGCAATAAATTGATTGAGAACAAATTCTTCAAGACGTGCAAGAGTGAGAGCATCTTTACTAAATCTATTAGATTTAATATCTTGTTGAACTTGACGATTATTTTCATTTATAGCATGAAGATAAGTGTCAAATTGTTCACGAAGATTAGCTACTCCACGTTCAAGATAACTTGAAATAAATTGTTCAACGGCATTATTGATGGCTTGATTTTGTTTAGCATTAAGAATCAATTGACCATTAGAAACTCTAACTCCTGTACCGTCAGTAGTATCAGAACGACCATAAAGTATATCTATAACTTTATCATTTCCAAGCAAATTATCATACAAATCGAGGGTAGCAAACTTAGTATCCAATTCAGAAAGACGAACCACATTCCCATGAAGAATATATTTACCAGTTCTTTTATCTTTATGAAATACACCTTTGTATTCTGTTCCATCTTTGTCTTTGTAAACTTTCTTTTCATAATTTTCATACATATTATTTTCGTTGTAATCACTACGGATTTCAACATCACCATCATTATTTCTCTTAAATGAAAAAGCAGTACCACTACTTTCAACAAATATAGACTTATAGGTATTATAAGCATCAAGAATTTCTTGATAAATTATATTTCTAAAAGCAGTAAACAAAGGATGATTAGAGTTATAACTACGAGTTTTATCTTCATTAACGGTATATAATCCTTTTAAATTAATAAGAGGATATTTAAAACTAAATTGATTAGAAGCATCAGATGGAATACTAAGAAACATATTAGTAAAACGAATATTTTGTTCTTTACCACCAATATTATATTTATGATTTTCAGAAGCAAGATATTCAATAAGATTAGTCATAAAGTAATCTCCTTTAGACATCTTCTTATATAAATAAGGACTATAATCTCTACGGTCATTACTGCCAATAAAATAATTAACTCTCATTAATTCTTTACCATATTCAGTAAGAGTATAATTATTACCATTCTTTTTAAACAATCCAGGAATTATATCTCCGTTAGCAGCAGTTCTTTCGATAAGAATATTACTATAATTATATCCAGTTCCGGCAAATTTCTTTTTAGCATAAGCGGCACAAGCTTCTTCGTTATTAAGTATTTCATTAAATGTAAGAATATAATTACGGTTAAGAACATCTGATTGAAGATTACCTTCCGAATTACGACTATTAAGATTTACCGGAATATAAAGATATTTATTAATCTTTTCGGCAAATAATTTCATAGCTTGAATATCAACAGCTCTAAAGAAAGACGGATTAAGAGTATCATAAACATTACGTTGTTCTTGAGTCATTCTTTCATAATTACTTCTTTCAGTATTATAAACTTTAGAAGCATCAAGAAGATTTACCAAACCGCTAATAAAACCTAAATAGATTTGATTACTATTATTATAAACAGCATTTGATTTACTGTTTTCTTTAACAGCATATTTTTTGATAGTATCGGGAGTTATATCAGGAATAAGAACTTTAGCTATTTTGTATATTTCATTAACAAAATTATCTTTTTCAACAGCGGTTGGAAACTGATTATCTTTAGCAGATTTAGAAAGTTTATTTAATTGAGCAATAAGTTTATCTGCTTTATTAATATTAATATTACGAGCACTAAGACTCATTTTATTGAATAAAACGTTAACAGGATTAGCACTTTCATTACTAATTTCTGTTCTTGGAGCACCTTTTTCTGTAATAACAGTTTCTTGCTTATTAGGAATAGGACGATTAAAAATCATTCTAAACTTATAAGCAAATTGTTTATTGTTGGTAAGATAATCTTTTATATAAATAAGACTTTCAGCATCAGCTATATTATTAGCTACTTCTTCAAGACTATTTATAAATGAATCAAAATTATTATTATTAACTTTAGTAAATAATAAATTGCTAATTACAGAATAATCTTCAAATTCAACAGTATTAAGATTATCATTAAATGTATAATCATAATTAACAACATCTTTTCCTGTTTTAGGATTTTTGGTTATAGTTCGTTTTGTAGTTTTAAGTTTAGGAATAGCATTAAGAAACACACGAACTATTTCTTCAATATGACCCTCATAATTAGGAATAACCCCTAATGTATTGGTTAATTGATTTAATGAAGTATCAGTTTCATCAACAGCATCAGCAGAAAGCTCACCAGTTTCTTCAAAATCTAAACTATCTTCATTAACAGTATCTTCTGGAGTTTCTTCAAGACGACTATTAATTTGAGCTACGTTTTTATTATTAGCAATTTCATTGAAAAATGTTTTATTTAAAACATAACTAACTCCAGTATAAAGATTCTGCAAAGCAACATTATCTTTATTATATTGTTGAAGATAATTAAGAAGTTCATTATATTTTCTATTTTTGCTATATTGAGCAACAACAGATGCTAATTCGGTATTACCAGGATTCGCTTTTTTAATAGCATTAGCATAAGTTTGAAGCATACGAACAAATGTAGCAGCTTGAAGTTGACGAATATTTTTAATGTTTCGTTTATTACTAAATAAATCATTGAAATAAACAAGATTTGCTGTTGAAGCAATATAATTAATAGCATCTACACGAGCAGTATAAGAACTGAAACCGTCAGCAGATTTAGTTTGTTCTCGATTAATAATATTACGAATACTCATTGTTGTATTATTTCTCATATTAACAAGAGCATCATAAATAGTATCAATATTATTAATATCAATATTGTTATTAGTAATATAATTCTTGAAATTTTTACTGTTATATACAGAAGCAAGTTCAATATATTCTTTAGAACCTCGACCAACTCTTTCGGCTAATAAATTGTCGAGATTATCGTTGTTTGTAATCTTAACAGTACAACTCATACTATTGTTATGTTTATTGTTATTAATAGCATTGCCGAACATGAAGTAAAATATACTTACACACTCGACAATGCCGTTTTTCTTCGTTTTAAGCGACTTTTATTTTATACTGAACAATCCTATTCACAATACATTGTAAGGCTGCCATCGTCAAGCATTCTACGTGTATCGGCTTGTAGTGATGCAGGCAAACCGTTTATAAAGTCGTTTATATTGTCTGCCATATAATCTTCACTAACAGCACTAAATACATCATCAGTAAATTCATAATCGTCATTACCAAAATTATTATCATCAGGATTAATAAAATCATCATTAATATCAATATCTGGAACAGGTGTAGTACCAACTCTATCCTCTACGGGGGAACTCATTGTTGCTGTGTCAGAATTGTCTTTAGCAACTATATCATTAAGAATATCAAGTTCTTGTTCAAGAAGACTTCCTTTATTAACATCAATACCAATAATATCCATTATGACTTCGAGTAATTTACGAAGCAAAGATTTATCAGTTTTATTTTTAAGAACAGCACCATCAGCATTTATTTCATTAAGTTGTCTAATCAATAAAGGATTTGTTAAACTTTCAACAACAAATTCTTCAAGAGCAAGAACTCTATCAGCACGAATATTTAAGAATCTTGTATAAGCATCGTCATTAGGATGATTTTCACGAACGTATTTTTCATAAGCATTATATATTACTTCTAATTTATCAAAAGCATCTTTACGAGAATATACATTGTTAAGTTGTTGATGAAGATTTTCATGAACTATTCTACGCAAAGCCCAACTATAACTTTGTTTATTAAATTGGTTAGCATTAATATCTATTTCATTTGTAGCAGGATTATATTGAGCATAAACTTCATTACCGGCTTCATCAGTCAATTTTGATTGAACATTGATAAATTTAGGTATAATACCAATATTATCAAGAGCATTGAGTTTATTTAACGCAACTTCATTTCCTGCAAATATAGTTCTAAAACTATCAGCAACAGTAGTATTTTGATTAAGACGACTAACTAATTCATCGGAATCAAATTTACTATTTAAATCAACAGTTTGTTTTTTAGTTGTAACAGGAGTAGCTACATCAAAACGAATATTAACACCAACATATTTATTCTTAGTATAGTTAGCGCCATTTTTATCTTTATCGAGTTTAGTTTTAATTAAACCATTTTCGACAAGAAATTGTTGATAACTATCATATTCTTTTTTATATCCTCCAACTTCAATAATAGTTTTATTATTTTCTCGTCTAATATATTTTCCGTCAATTGTATTAAATGTTTTATCTTTAGCAAAAGCAAACGGAATATTAATATTAGCGTTATCACAAAGACTATCAATACAATTAATAAATTCTCTATTAGTACGAATAAAATCTATTCTTGATGAATATTTATAAGTAGGAGCAGTAGCACCAGCTTGACTACTTCGATTTCTAATTAGATTTATATCGGTATTATAACTAACATTACGACCACGAGTTCCGTTAGCTTCGTTCAGTATTATTAATCCATGAAATATATTATTATTTTTAATAGAAGTATTACCATCATTACGAGTAGTAAAACCAATCATAATATTTCCATTAGCAGTCTTATTAGCTTTAATTCCTTCAAACATTCCAGACTTGCCCATAAGTTGATTAAGACGTTCCATAACATCATCAACTTTAGGATTATTTTCTATCCAATCTTGAACTATATCAAATACTTCTTTTTGAAGAGCAGCACGAATTTCTTTAGCTTCTTTATTTTGAAGTTGTTCAAAACGAGGCTTAGCTATTTGAGCAATATCATAACCGCCATGACCATCCATTATAGCAAAGAAAGACGTACCAACGAGATTACTCTTAACGAACTCTCTATTTATTCGTAAATCGTTTTCATCATTAATTTGAATACCGGCAGTACTTGTTACAGTAGCAAGTTTTACTTTATCTTCGTTATAATCATCAAATACTTCGCGAATATCATTATCGGCAATATCTTTCAAAACTATATTACCTTTACTAACATCAGCAACTCTAAAAGTTCCTTTTGTTTTATTACGGGCAAATTCGTAAGTTTGAACAAAACTACCAGCAATTTTATCAAACCAATTATTTACGTTTCCAACAATATCATCAGGATGCATAATAGCAACTCCAACAATATCAGTAAAATGTTTTACTAAATCAAAAATAGCGTCATCATCTTTTTCATTATAAATAGCAAGTTCTTTGTTATCAATAAGCGGAAGCAATTCTTTTACAAGTTGTTTAACTTCTTCGTTATTTCTAACATCTTCACCTCTACTATTAAGTTGATATATAAGTTGATTAAGTTTTACAGATTTAGCAACAACATCTTTTTTGTTATTAATAATATCTAAAACATAATCTTTAAACTTACATTGAACGCCAGAATTACTATCAACAATAATATCGTATTTCCAACCACGATTAACATGACTAAGCATTCCTGTATTTTCATCATAACGAGGAATACCCATATAACCAATAGTTGCTCCATTCTTACGACCTATATAAATACGACCATTACTTGCTTTACCAATAAGTTCTTCACCAGGTTGTAGTTGAGTAATATTTACATATTGTTCTTCATTAGTATCAATACCATCAACATTAATATTATTAAATGGATTAGTTATTAACCAATTAGCTCGAATTTCAGCATGACGTTTAATACGATTAGCTTTAGCTTCACGATTAAGCATTGTCATTGATTCATCATCAGTAGCAACATATTTAGTATTATCATCGCTAAGAATATATTTACTTATTTCATCAAATAGATATTGAGCAATAACATCAACTTTTGACATATCATAAATATAAGAAACTAAATCTTCTATATTAAAATAAGTCTTACCGTCAATATCAACACCATAAGTAATACCATTTTCATTAGCGGTTTCAACAAAACGTTTAATAACATTTTCTATATTACCACGATTACCAATTCTACGATTCATTATCGCAAGCATCGCTGCACGCAACATAGTTTTATCGTTATCATCAATAGCACTATTTCGAGTTCCTTGATTATCATAAGCAAGTTCGTCTCCATAAAGACCATTCATAATACTATACCAAACTACATCAGCAGTTTCTTTATCAATGCCATTTGCGATAGCGTCATGAATATATTTATCATAATATGCCATTATAGTTTCAGCATTTTCAGTAATAATATCGGGAATATTAATACCAATCCATTCAAGAGCAAAATCGTTAACAGCAAAGTCATCCCAAACTTTTTGAGCAGTAGCAGGCTCATCAGTTTTATCCTCTACGGGGGGTGTTTCTTGTCCATTTTCATTATCGACAGGAACTTCTGTTTCGGCAGATTCAGCAGTAGTTTGACCAGCAGGCGGTTGTTCAGTAGCAGCAGTAGTTTCAGTAGATTCAGTAGTTCCAGCCGCTTCATTAATCGCTTCTTTCAGACCCCCCGTAGAGGATTGGTTTGGTTCAGTCTTACCCTTTTTTTCTTCTTTAGAGGTGTTATCAACAGCAGTATCAGCATCAGTTTCTTCTCCAATATTTTCTTCTACTACATCATCAGCAGTTTCTCTATATTCGTCAGCAGCTTCTTTCTTTTTCTTTTTATTATTAATAAAATTATTAATTCTCGAATCACTAATATCAGAAGCAACAAATACTTTTTTCAAAGTATCAAGTTTCTTTTTATCTGCATCTTCAATAGCGTTTTCGTCATTAATATTATCACCATATTTATCATAAAGTTGACCATATTCTTCAAGAGCGTTGTTGATAATCTTTCTACGAGATTCATCAAAAACATTCATATAATGATTAACTTGCTTTTTAAAATCAGCATCGGTATCACGAGCATTTGCTCTATCTAACTTAGTATTAAGATTAGTTCTATATTTATTATAAGCAATATTATATTCTTCTGAATATTTTTCTCTAAATTCTTTAGCTTTAGCTTCATTTTCTTTATCATTAAAATCATATCCATCAGGAGCGTTATTTTCAAGATAAGCAATTTCATTATCTATTTGCTCAATCATATTTCGAGTATCATCATTCTGTTCAGAAGCTTGAAGCAAAGATTTATGATTACGAAGAGTAGTAAGTTTATTAACATAAGCTAAATTTTCAACAGCAGCGAAATATTCAGGATTAATATTTTGGTTAGAAGCAACTTTTTCATTGAAAAGATTTTCAGCATATTGATTAATTTGCTTATTGTATTCATTTGTATTATTGGCATCAATATGTTGTTTAGCAATTATTTGTGCAACATTCATAGAAGCACCAAACTTAAGAGCTTTATTAACAGAATTAAGATATAAATCTTTAGTTTGTTTTATATCATTCTTAACTTGTTGTTGAAATTTAGTAGCTTCTTCATTACTAAGACCAAACTTTTTGGCATAACCAGTACGAAGTTCGTCACTATCAATATAGGTTTCAAGAAAATCCATATTACCTGTATTAATAGCATTAATAGCTAAAGCAGAAGTATAATTCTTACGAGCAATATCTTTAAGAAGTTCTTTTTCAGATTCACTTTGAATTTCAGTAGCTTCTCCTTTTTTGTCTACATTAAACGGGTTTTTATTGTTATTAATTGCAGACATTTGTTCTTGATATTGTTGAGCAAGAAGAGCACGATTAGTTATTTCTTGTTCACGTTGTTTTTCACCAGCAACAAATTCTTTATTAAATTTACGATTATAAATTTCTCCAGCTTTGCCAGCTATTCCGGTAAAAGCAACACCGCCTAAAACACCCCAAAAAGCACTTTCCCACATGTGAGCATCAGAAAGATAATCTCCTAAAGTTTTAGTATCAGTATTTTTATCAAAAGCAAGTTTAGCAAGTTCCATACCTTTATTTTGAGCTATATAGTTTATAGCTTCTTCAACTCCCTCAGTCCATTCATTACGAGCACCGTGAACAATATCATAGCCAAGATTGTTTACTAAAGTACGAGCTTTTTCAAGTTTAGTTAAACTTGCGGCATTAGAAGCTGCAATTTCATCGGCAGTCATACCAAATTGTTTTGCAGCTTTATTATTAAGATTACGAAGTTTACTACTTTTGCTAAGAACAAGAGAAGATTTAACAAGATTTCTTAGTCCATATAATTGAGCAATATCAAAACCTAAATTAAGCCAATCAGTAGCAAATGTTTCTCCAGCGGCATTAGTTGCAATATTTTCTGCAATTTCTTCATCAGACTTATCAGTATATTGAGGATTATTTTTTATAAAAGTAGCACGTTGCTCATCATTCATTGAAGCCAATTGTTGATTAGCAAATTGTTTAGCATCATCTTTGGTTTGAACAGCTTCTTGATAATTTTCAAGTAATCTCATTGTAGCACCGTTAGTAGTCATACTTGCTCCGGTACTAATAATATCACGAGTTTTTTGAGTAAGTTTGAGAATATTAGCGGCTTTGGTTGTCATTCTATTAAGAGAAGGAATTTTTCCTAACATAGAAGCTGCTTTAGAAACTCCATAGCCAGGAACAGCTAAACTAACACTTGTAACAATAGATGGAATCATTTCTCCCCACCAAGCAACATCAGTAACATCAAAAGCAGAATTAGGATTTTCTCTATAAATAGGCATTCTTTTATCAATAGCATCTTTAAAATCAGATATAGCTTGAACAACTTTCGGTCTTTCATAATTAAAACCGTCTTTGTCCATAGCGTCAACAATTACAGATGCTAAATCAGCAGCTCCTAAAACAGTACCAACAGTTAATTGATTAAGAGTACGACCACCACTATTTATTGCTTGCATAAATTCGCTTTGATTAGTAGCACGTTCTTTATCAAGTTCTTCTTGAGTATCAATATTATTTACAAATACATTATACGGAGCATACTCATCTGGATTAAGATTAATAGGAGCATTACGATAACTACGACCCTCTGCAATAACACTAAGAAGTCTATTTTTTGCATCAGCATCAGGGTCTGTATTAACAAAGAATGGGGGCTGTGTAGCCCCCTTTTTAGTTTTAGGATTATATTCAGGATTAGGAACTTTATTTCCCTCTCTCAAAAACTTTAGTACATCCATATTATCTATATTCAGTTAAATTATTACCAATAGCGTTAGCAATATTTTGTTTATAATCAGTAGTATTATATAAATATTTAGAATAAGATTCAGCAACACTATTAATAATAGCAGCTAAATAATTAATATCAGTAACTTGACCTGTTACATAAGCATTAGCTGCTTCATCAAGACGAATATCCTTTTCTATTAAATCTTGAGCTTCAATAATAGTAAGTTGACGAATAATTTTATTATTATTTTTATTAATAAGATTTAAATCGCTATCGATTTGATATTTGCCGATATTGGAAGTATAAGGACTATTTCCTATATTATAATCGTATTTATAACTACGAAGTTTAGATAAACGAATACCAGCTTTAGTGTTAGTATCATTTAACCAATCTTTAGACATAACAGGATTAAGACCAAATTGAATACGCTTAGGAGCTTTTTCGAGGTTTTTCGGGTCTTTGATGGTAACAGCAGAACGAATACTTCCATCAGCATAATACATAATACCATTAACAGTAAGGTTTTCTTTAGCGTTAGCAATGATATTAGTATATTTCATTTCTTCTTCTGTATCCATTTCTCGATAAGTAGAAGTATCTTCATCATAGATATAAGTATTAGGAGTTTGAGTAAAATCTATATTACCAAGAGCTTGTTTAAATCTCTCTTCTTCAATATCCATAATACGTTTATTATCTTCCGGTTTGCCAATACCATGTTTAAGATTATATTCAGCTTGTGCATGAGTAGGACTAACATTAGCAATAATTTCTGTTGGCATTGTTACATCTTGTTGAATAATAGCTTCAGCATTACGATTTAAATCATCACCAAAATTAGCAAAATTATTCATAATACCACCTAAACTTGTATTGCTACCGTAATCAGTTCCTTCAGCAGATAATTCAGTAGGAGTAACATCAAGAATCTTTTCTCCATTCTTACCAATCTTAACAGCATTAGGAACTGTTTTAGTTTTATCGTAATCAATAAAACCAAGACCACGAAGAGCACGTCCTGGCATTTGTATCATTTCTTTAAACAAATTTGTATTTTGATTACGAGCATCTCTTACAGCTTTAGAGAAATTAAATGTATTGTTTTTAGCTTGACGAGGAAGCTCAACGTATTGCATTCCATTCTCTCTACCAATTCTAATACCTAAAGATTTAAGAGCATTGTCACCACCTAAGTTTTTAACAAGAGTAGTATATTCATCATCATTAAGATATTGTCTAACAGCATAAGTATTTTCATCAAATATAGCATCCATATATTGATTTACACCATTTCGGAATTGATTGTCCGGAATATCAGTACCAGAGCTAAGAGCAGTATAAGTTTCAAAAGCGTTACCAGCTTCTGTACCAGCATTAACTCCAAGAATTTTATTCATAAATTCTGTGTTATCTTCAATAGATTTGATAGCATTAAGAGCTTCAAGTTTTTCAGGACTATTTGGCAATGAGTTAGCATGTTGGCGAAGAGCGGCAGTATCCATAGAATTAATATCTCCTTGAATACCATTACGAGAAAATATATCTGCAACAATAGATTTACCATTCTGAATATTAGCACGAGCTTCTATCGCACTTTCATTTTTGGCAACAAGAGGTGCTCCGTCTACTATAACATTAGCAAAATTATTATCATTGGCTACACCACCACTTGTAGCTGCAATTTTCTTAGCAGAAGCTAAAGCAGTACCAAATTCAGAAGTATTATAACTTCTATTATAAGCAGCAGCTTTTTTAAAGTTATTAAAACGACGATTAATAAATTCATCATAATTCATAAGATTGCCATTATTATCGCGAACATCAGCATTTTTAGATTGAGTTTTATCTTTCCAAAGAGCAATCTCATAATCTTGTTGAAGACTTGCTTTTGCACCAGGAGTTCCCTCAATAGCAGCATCAATAGCGTGTTGAAGTTTATCCTCACTAAGTCTTTCCCATTTATTACCACTTTTCATAAACATTTCTCCAGTAGCAGATTTAGTATAATCACTTGTAGGATTACCATTAACATCAAGAAAGCTATAACTTTCTCCACCGCCAGCATCAGCTTGAGCAATTTTCAAGGCTTCATTATAAATAACAGAAGCAGGCACTTCACTAACTTCTTGTTTTTCCGGTTTCCATTCAGTACCACCAATTATATTTCCAGCAGCATCTAACTTATCTTCATAATGATAAGTATTAACTTGGCGATAATAATTTTTATAATCTTCTGATAAATCAGTACGAGCATTAAGATTATCATGATAAGTTTTATATTGTTGTTGAGCACGAAGACGTCCAATAACACGTGGGTCAGAAGCAACATTACCAGCTTCGGCAATTATTTCGTCAAGAGCATAACCTTTAAAATCTCCTACAACAGCATCTTGAATTTTATTTTCAATACTATTAATAAGTGTTTGTTTAAATTCATCTTCTTGAGCATTAAGTTCAAGTTCGCCAATTTGCTTTTTTAAAGCACTTTCTTGAGCAACAGCAGCATCATGTCTTTGTTGAAGATAGTCATAAGTTTGACCTATAACTTCCAAATTATGTTTAGGAACATAATTATAATCTATTGATTTAAAACTACCAAAAGGCATATCTATATTGTTTTAAAATTAATAACCAAGAACACTAAGAACAAGTTTATTTGCATTAGGAGCACGCAAACCAAGAACTCTAAGAGTTTCTTCATCAAGTTTAGCTTGACGTTTATTTCTGTTCCAAGTATTAAGAGCACTACCAATATTACCTAACATACCGCTAAATATGCTTGAACGTGCTTCAGCTTTAGCAGCATCAATACCAGCTTGATGTATAAGTTGATTAATTCTATTAGTAGCATTAAATCTATCAGCTTGAGATTTAAGATTTGCATTAGCAGTATTAACAGCAAGTTTGTTTTGTATATTTGCAGTATCAGCAGCAAGTTTAAGTCTTGCACGATTAGCTCGTTGAGCGGCAAGAGCTTGATTATATTGGTCGTAACGAGAAAGATTACGAGCAGTAACTTCTTGTTGATTAAGTTTATCTTTATTAATCAATTCAGTTTCAATATTTTCTTTACGTCCATAAACTTCATTCTTAGCTTGCTGTCCTTGTAAAGCAGCACGTTGTTTACGAGCAAGAGCAACACGACTATTAGAAGTATTACGACCAATCTCGCCCATTATACGACGAGTATCATCTTCAATTTTACTAAGCTGAGGATTAGCGTTATAACGAGTTTTTAATTTAGCAGCAGCCATAAGAATAGGAGCAGGAATATCTTTTAAATCTTCCTCATTAAGTTTAATTTCTCCAGGATTCTTAATAGTAGGAGCAGTAATATTTGGAGCAGTATATCCATGCATTTGATTAGCATAAATGTTTCCCATTACAGCATCTAAAACAGAACTACCGAGATTAACTCCTAAAAGAATATTATCCATATTGCGAGTTTTAGCAACATCATCTTGAACAGGCATAACATTCAAATCGTTATCAACACTTTTATTAAGTTTATCTACAATAGTATTTTGTAGTAATGGTTCAAGACCTCTTCTAATACCAGCCATTTCAGCATTAGTTGCAGGAGCTAATTTATTAACTCTTTGAATAGTAGGTTTAGCAGATTTAGAAGTTCTATTATTAACACCCCCTGTAGAGGATGAGCTTGATTGATTACTTCCCTTACGGGGGGTCAGATTAAGAAGATTTTGTAAATCAGCAAGACTTGTACCACTATCATAATCTACTTTTGGAGCTTCAACGAAATAATGAGTTTCTCCGTTTTTCTTATAAGTAGGAGCATTATTTACTAAACCGTTAGTTATATTACGAGTTAATTGAGGAGAAGTAGGAACTCTACGAGCAGCACCTGTAATTCCATCTACATAACTATTTACATTTTTATCAATAGGTTTTGCTTCATTTCTATCAGTAACAATATATTGTTTATCTTTATAAGTTATTGTATCACCAATATTATATTTATCATTATTAATTCTAAATCCTTTACCAACTTTAGCTTTAGAACGTCCACCACAAACAAATTTACGAGTACGTCTTTCTGTTTCAGAAATAGTATGAACAACATTAGTATTATCTTTTTTAGCATCTAAAGGTTTTTGAGATATATCAGCGCCAACTAATCTATTATGAGCTTCAACCCAATCCAAACGTTTAGGAACATCAGGCTCAATATTAACTTTACCTTTTGGTAATAGTAAATCAGCAACAAGAAGTTCAAGATTGTGCAATCCAGGCTTAGAATAACGTCCATTAAATCGAGGTTTTCTTTCTTTATTATAAGCAAGAACATCTTGATTAGGAGTATGTATCAGACCATTTTTAACGTTACCGTTTATAGAAACAAGTTTTCTCATATTGTTAGTTTTACTTCCACCATATTGTTTTTTATTTTTGTCATTAAGATTATTAGCAATAGCATCCAAACCGGTAATAGGAATTGTAGGTTCGCCATTAGTAATATTTCTATATCCTATTATTGGGTATCTACGATAATATTCAAAAAGATTACTCGGAGTATTATTTACAGTACCATTATATATAGGAGTTCTGCGAGAAGCAGCTTTTTTAATATCGTTCACAAAAGTACCATGTTGATTTATCATTTGCCAATCTAAATTATTATCTCCTATGGATACAATCATATCTTTAGCATTACTTGCTTTATCATCATACCATTTAACACCTTTACTCCAAAAAGGAACATTAAACGTTTTTCTTAGAATAGATACTTTTTTATCATTAGAAGAAATTGGTGCAGCATCTAATTTAACAGAAACAACTCCAGTTTTTTTAGCATCATCTATCAATCCTTTAGAACCTTGTCTATAATAATTAGTAGAAATATTTTTAGTAGCACTATTATTAATAAATCCTTTAGGAAGATTAGTTAATCCTCTAATACCTGTTAATATATCAAATTCTGGAGAAACAATTTTAAGTCCTTTTTTATCTTTATTTAATTTATCTGAAGATAATAATTGAATTTTTTGTTTAGAAGAAAGTTCAGAATATTTAGTTCCAATAGGAACATTTAATTTATCAGAAGAAGAAACAACTCTTTCAACTGTATCAAATATAATAGGTTTATTAATATTAGTATTATCGGCAACAACAGTTTTAACATTTTGTTTATAAATATTACCGCCAGTACGATATTTAGTTCCATCATCATTAATTCTATTATTATCTTTATATTTTTCTTGAGCAGCAAAAACTTTATTTGCATCAGCACCGTTTAAGACTAATTCAGCAGGTGAGACCCCCCGTAGGAAAGGAACAGAGGAATAGACTCTTACTTCATTAGGAGTAACTTGCATAACTTCTTCTCCCTCAACTTCAAGACCGGTTTTAGCATTACGACCAACATCAATACCACCTTGTTCATGTTTTCTACCTTGCATATAATAGAAATTTTTCTTACCAATAGGAATAGCAGCTCCTCCACGAACAATATTAGGAATATAATTACCATTACCAGCATTAACTACAATACCATCTTTAGCTTTATTTTTTGCCATGTCAATAATTTTTATTTAGTTATTTTAAGGCTCGTCACGGCATGCAATCTAAATCGTGATGGATTAATCATTTCAGATATGAAAATGCCATGACGGGCAAGCAAATAGCATCAGCGTTTACGTTTACGTACTTTTTTACCCCCACCACAAGCATATCGAGGTGACTGTATTTGCGAAATAGCAGTAATAGCAGCAGTAGGATTTTGACCAAGAGTATTCATAGCAGCAACATTATTATTTTGAGCATTGGCATATTTGGCAGTATTTTCGCCAGTTTTACGAACATTGAATTTATCAGCAACATCATCATAAACTTCTAATTCAGCGGGCTTATAAGTTCTATAAGTATTAATTTTATAATTAAGTAATTTGGGAGTAGGAGTATAACCACCACTTCCGGCAATAGCATTTCCAACAACATTTCCAACAGTACCTATAAGAGTATTAGTGGTATTATTTGTCCATGTACCAAACGCAGCTTTCTTTCTACCACCACAAGCTTTCTTATTACTTCCGCCACATTTACGAACTTTTCGTCCACCACCACAACGCATGAATCTATTACGAAATTCTTTGTTTAATTCAGATTCATTTGTATATAACGACGTAAGACCGGCAGCGTTTTCGATGCCAGTCTTTTTAGCAGCAAGTTCATTTTGCTGTCGATTAAGTTCTTCTTGAGCTTTAACATTTAGAACATTCTGTTCATATTGAGCATCAATAGCATTTTGAGTATTTTGGTATTGAGTATTAATAGCATTTTGTTGATTCTGATAATTAATCATTTCAGCTTGACGTTGAGCCTCGGCTTGTTTTTTTCTTTTCTTACTACCAAACAAACCACCAATAATACTACCAACAGCACCGATTGCAGCACCCCAAAAAGCTTTATCTCTATCTACATATTTAGTTTCCATATCTTATTTATTAAAATACGCTTGTATATCTTTGATTAAAACTTTCTTATTAGTATTTCTAAATACAAATCTAATAACACAATATTTACCAACTATTAATTTAGCATCAACAGCAGTTTGATTATATTCAAGATTATCGTTTATAATTCCTGTAATACGATTAACAACTTCTTGTTCTTCAAAACTATTAAGTTTATTACTAAACCAATTATAATTCCAACGACCATATTCTAAATAAGGTTTCTTATATTCAGCAACACTTTTTCTTTCTTCAAGCAAATTACAATAATCTGAATAACAGCAATTAGTATAAATATAACAACCAAGAACATCAAAATTATCATTCTTTTCTTTATTAATAATATAAGTAATAAAGTTTAATATCTTAATAGTATTATAACTATTATTATTATTAAAATAAACATCAACATACGAACAAAGTTTATCATCAATAACTTCGTTATTCATAAACGGATTAAGATTATCATCATTATATTCATTATAATTTTCATTATCAAATTCACGAATACGATATATTCCTTGAATCTTATCAACAATATAAAAATTATCTTTTAGAGTAATAAATTTATAATCAGAAGTATAACTATGAGTACTAATCCAATTATTATTATAAAGACTATAACTAAATATACAACTTTGTTTAATACGAGATTTATTTTCTTTTATAAAGTTAAACATCAAACGAGCATTAGCAGTATCATATCCCATATAAATATAATCAGCATTAAAAGTATGAATAAATTTACTTATATTTCCATCAATATCTTCGATATTACTACCATTAAAATTATATAGTTTCTTTGAATTTCTATCATAGAATATATAACCGAAATCACCGACTATATAAGAAACAAAATCTTGAAAACCAGCAATACCATATTTACTTGAGAACATTTCTTTATATTCAACTTCAAATACATCTGGCATTAACATCTGAACATCTTGTTCAGCAGTTTTAAGTTGATTATTAACATTAAAAGCAAACAAAGATTTTTCAGTATGTACAAGAAGATAAGTATCAATACCAACTATATTAGTTATATCACCTTTATTTTCAGAAATAATTTTATAAGCTTCAGGAGAAATATGTTTCCAACTATTAGCAATACTTTCGTCGCCAATAACATCTGTTCGATAAACAGTCTTACCATAAAATTCTTTCTTATATAAATCATTCTTCTTATTATAATTAACTATAATTCTACGATAATAATTATAATAATTAGCATCAAGAACATATAAATCATTTATACGAGAAGCATCAATTATTAAATTAGCAACTTGTGTATTAGTTTCGCCACTACTAATATTATAATATAATGTTCGAGGACTAATATTCATTTTCTTTCCCATTAGGAAATAATGACTTTCATGAACAAAAGTAAAACTATATAATAAAGGTTTATTAGCAACAGTATTTCCTTCTTTGAAAAATTCTGTATTATCAGTAGCATCATACGGATTCCAATTAACATCGCTAAAAATAACACCACGACTATGATAAGTATATATTGTACTTAAATTCCAATAATAGTTCCAAGCATATACAGGATAAACAGTAGTATTATTTGCTCTACGTTCAAGACTACCATAAGTATAATTAACACTACCATCAGTAACGACATCTTTTACATATTCTATATATCCTAACGATATAAGATTTTTGTCAACATCAACATAAAAATCAGTAATATCATCAGTATAAATATCAGAAAGAACTAAACCTTGACGAGTATGAGAAGCTTGATTAGCTGTACTAATACGAAGAGCACCCTCTTTACCACGATTAGAATAACTATTCGGAGGAATAACTTCCGTCTTTTCAATACCAGTTATTTTCTCATCAGCTTTACTATTATATGTAAGAATAGCATTTAGATTATCATTAACTGTATCTAAATTAAACAAACAAGTATCAGATATTTTATTAGCATTAGTAGAACCGCCAATTATGCTAAACTCTGGATAATTAAATCTAAAATTACTACCACCAACTTGTTCGTTTTTAACATCATATAAAGATTTATCATCTTTAGTTATAAAACCACTACCAACATCAGCATATTTTGGTTGTTCATAACTAATGAAATAACCGACAAACCCTTCAAGCATAGGAAGATGTTCAAAAACAACTCCACCAAGATATAATAAATTAGTAGGACAACTATAACGATAAAGACTTTCTCCATTAGCAAGAGTTATTCTTTCAGCTTTAAGATTAATTCCACCGACATCATTAGCGCCGTTATTGATAGTATTAATTGGATAACCATCAGTATAAGTACCGTTCGGATAAACATAATGAATAAAGAAAGTATAAATACCACGACGACCAGGTTTCGGCTTGAAGAAATTTATAGCTTCGGCAGAAGTAGGATAACTACCCTCTCGTCTATCAACAGCACTAATAACAACTTTCGCCATTTGCTCGTTAAGATAATCTTTATGTTTTTCAAAAACAGAATTTTTATTAGCAATTTTATAATTACCTAAATAAACTCTGTTTCGATAATTATCAAGAGCTTTTACGTTATAAAAATTAAAAGGTTCATTAGTAAGTTCATCGAGAGAAATAGTTTCAAAATTATTATCAATATCAAATGTAACAAGAGCGGTAATACTTTTTGCTTTCCATACAACAGCTTCGGTAGAAGCATTACCATTAATGATTGCACCTAATTGATATTTATTATATGCTTTAATAGTATCAGTATAAATACGAACTTGAATTTGAGGATTAGTATTAGTATAATCATCATCTTCATTATAATAATCTTGAATACTACCACTACCAACAGTAGAATTTCCGGAATAGCTAAATACAGTTTTAGGAGTTTGAAGAGCGGCTATATCAGTAACATGTACAGGATAGCCAATAGGAAACCATATAGTTTTATAATAATCATCAATCCAATAACGAATAAAAAAGATATAAGTTCCTTTCTTAATACGAGAACCATTAATAAAACTAACATCGCCGAAATTACTAATCGGAGCAGTAGCTAATTCTGTATAAAGTTCATCATTACCATCAGTTATATAAGGATTTAAATCTTTATCTTTATCAAGATTAATGCTTTTAAGAGGACAATCTTCAGTAGGATTTTGTTCACTAATACAAACTATAAGTTCATTATTAACATTATAAGTATAAGTTCCAAACACTTGTCCGCCGCACCAATGCCAACGAATATCAACAAGTTTAGGATTACTACCATCAACATTAACACGATAAATTTGACTATTATCAAAGAATAAAACAAATTCTTGATTACATTCAATGTGTCCAACTATATTTGCATCAACACCATGAATGTAAAAATCTTTAAGACCGGGTTCATTCTGAATAGTTTGAGTATCTTTATCAATCATTACATTTCCAGCATGAACTAAGTCACCATCCTTAAGATGTTCATAAGGAGTATCAAAGTTTAATATTTGACTTAATTGCATAATTTAATCATTTAGGAAATGTATAATTATAAAAATAAGCACGCCAAGCATCTCCATCATAACCATTCACTCCTTGATTGTCGGCAATAACAGAAGCTTTAGCTTTATCTTTTAATTGCATCCACATATAATAAGGATTAGTTCCATATTGAGAAGCAGCAAGATTAAATACAGGATGCTTCATACCACGAGTAAGCATTTTATACATACAGTAATAAGCAAGTGCTTCAATAAGAAGCCCGTTATTAGGAACTACTGGTATTTCTCCGTTAAAATAATCGCTATATTCAGTAGCTATTTCAAGATTACGAATAGTAATAAAATCAGTATCAAAATTTAATTCAATAGTATTATTATCAATAATAACATAATTTCTTCTATCCTCTACGGGGGATATGAATTGGTCGGCAACAGTATGCCGTTTATTAAAGTCGTCTGTATTGACATGTTCAGCAATAGCTTGATAATGAGTTCTATCAGCACCTGTATTAGTAAGATAAATAGTATCAGACGGACTTAATATTTCGTTATCCATATCGTCCCGACCCCCCGTAGAGGAACTACAACATTGAGCATATTTCTTATTATAAGCAAGACTTTTAATCTCACAACCATTACGGTCATAAACAGCAAAACCCTTGCTATTAGTAATAGGACAAGGGCTGTGAGCTATACGATTTTCTACGTTTAGCTTTCGAGTTTTATATTCAGTTCTAAGAACTTTAAGTTGAGACATAGCATCAACACACCATGCAGGAACACGAGCAATCCAATCGCTATTATCAGGATTGAAATCGTTGTCGATTTTTGCTATTATGTGCTCCAACGTTATGTTCATTTTGTTCTGCATTTCTTACAAAATTAAGATAAGACATAGGTTCATAATGAAGAAGTATCATAAGTTTACATCTAATATCAGCTTTAAGTTTATAAATATCATCAACAGAATTACAAGCTTTAGCTATTTCTTCATGGCTTTTACCACTAAAATCTTTAGGAAATCTATCCTTACGAATAAACTTAACATTAACAGAATGATAACGATTATTATCTATAAGTTTAAATTCATAATAATAATCATTACTTTTATAAACTTTATAATCAACTCCGTCATATTTCATTCCACGAAGTTTATATATTTCAGCTTCTTCTTTATCATAAGGTTTTAGACCAGCAGCAATAATTTCTTTTTTCTTTCTGTTAGTAGCATGAAAATCAATAACTTTCTTATCGGAAAGAACTTTCCAACGATTACAAACAATAGTTCCTAAACCGCCAGCAAATTTATATCCATTTCCTTCAAGAATACATTTAGCAACACCATAATTATAAAAATTATAAACAAGTTTTTTATAATCGGTAATACTAATCATCTTACGAATTTTAGCAACTTCAAGTTGTTTCTTTTTACCATATATTAGTTTGGTAGTTTGAACATAACGAATAAAATTAAGAACAGTAACTTTATGAGAAGAATCAGATTGAATAAAACCAGAAGTTTTAACTTTATTACGAATAGCATCATAATCAACGACTAATATTTCTTCGTCGTTATCAAGAGAAGATAATTCTAATTCAAAGAAATTATTAATAATATCAAGTTTATCATTAAGATTTCTATAAAGTTTTCCTTTAACAACAACTAAATCATCATATTCTTTTTTACTATCTTCATAATCAGATTTAGATTGTTCTATAAACTTAGCGTAATAATGTTTAATATCTATATCAGCAACCATAACTTATCGAACAAGATTTTCAACAGGAGTTTCGTTTGTCTCACGAGCAACATTAAGTAGATTGCGTTTAAATATAATATCCTTAATATTACCAATCATATCTTCCGGAAGAAGAAATTCATTATCATCTAATTCTTCGCTATCATCATAATCTGTATCAGAAAAACTTCCGGCAGATTCAACAGTTTCAGTTTTAATTAAATGAGGATATTCAAAAGGAGATTTGACAACAATAAAATTAATATTAGCTTGTATTGTATCAGAATTAGTAAATATATAAATATAATCATTTATATAATCATAACGAAGAACACGACAAAGACCAATTAAATGATTATAAAATTGAGTAGCATGCTCACGAACAAAAGGAACTGAAAGAGTATAAGTTCCAACAGTAGAAACAGATTGAAAAGGAGTATTATTAATAAGACGTACAGGACGAGGAACTTTATGTTTAGTTCTCTTAACAAAAGGAAGATTCAATCCCTCTGATTTATACAAATCACCATCAGGAACATCAACAAGTTCAAGTCTAAAACGTTGTTCAAGACCGTTATCAATATAGCCATGAGCTTCATAACTTCTACGAACTAATTCATTACGAGTATGAATAATCGCTTGACGAATGTTTCTACGAACAGCTAATGTATTCGGAGAACCGGCAGCATGAGCAATTTCACTGATTAATTGGTTTAGTGTAGCCATAGGAATAATAATATTAATATTAGTAATAAGACAAATATATTATATTATCAATACGACCATTATAAAAACAATGGCGATAACCTATTTTCACAAACAGATTACCGCCACTTATTTTAAGAATTAAATCGAGAAATACACTATTTAACGAGACTTTGTTTAAACGTTTCAATATCATTAGCATCTAAAACTATATCTTTATTAATTCCTGGAAGACCAATTCTAATTTTACCATTGCCAATAGTAACACCTTTAAGCATATCAGGATATTCTTGTACTGGAGAAACAATAAGATTATCAATAGATTTTCCAAGAAGAGTTTCAATATCAATTAGACCATTTTCTTCTTCAATCATTTGAAGAAATTTATTAATTTTACAAATGTAATTATCAGCAGCCTTATCAATAAAAGGTTTAAATATTTTCAAAAATGGATTAGTATCAGCAATAATAGTAATTTTACTATCAACTAATTCATTAAGTTTATCAATTATAACTTTTCTTTCTACCATAATTATTCGTTATTAATAGTTTTACAAAATTCGACATAAGTAAGTTTAGGATTAGCTTGAGCAGCAATTTGAAACTTCTTAAATAGCTCTAATTCTCTATTGGCTTCTTCGATAATACTATCTTTCTTAGTACGAATATTATTAAGTTGTTTTTCAAGAAGTTCTTTGCCACGAGGAGAATTAGCTACTTTATCTTTAACAGAATTAATTAATTCTTCTTGTATTAGCATTTGAAGTTCTCCAGAAAGTTTGTTATAAACTTCATCTTTAGCAAGAATAGCTTGTTGGTCGTTATTTAAACTACTAACTTCTTTATCTATTTCGTCCCAAAGATTAATTTTTTGTTCAGTAAATTGTTGCTGATTTGTTTGAGCAGGATTATTTAATTGAGATTGAATTTGATTCTTAGCAATGTTTAATTGTTGTATTTGATTATCAAGTTGAGCAACATAATCTACTGGAGAATTAACACCAGCAAGCAATGGGTCATATCCAAGATTAACTTGATATTGAGGATAATTCATAATATAAGAATTTTAAAAATGAATAAGAGTAGGAAGATTATTTCTCCCTACTCTTTGATTATAATTTACGCAGCAGGAGTTTGTGCAGAATTATTACGACAATCCGAGAAATACAGTCGCAAAAGCATATATAAATATACCTATAAAATCATTTTTGTTTATCATAATCTTCTTAAAAAATTTTCTATTATTGTACTTCTATATAAATGTCCTTTAGGGTTAGGATGATGGTCGGTATCGGAAGTTTGAAAAGCTTTATTTCTTAATTGAATAGCTTTAGAATTAATAATAGAATTATCATATCTACCATCAAGCATCATAGGTACTTGTAAATCACCTTTTAAATCAAGATAAGGAATACCCCAATAATTAGATATTTTAATAAGTTCATCCCTTAATGTTTTATGAAACCATGTGTCTGCTATAATAATACCAATTTTACAATAAGGCATACTTGTTATATAATATTCAAGAACTTTATTCCATGCTCCCCACCATGTAGTATCATCTACACTATTTTTATCTCCTATTTTATCATCAGTAACAAGATTGGTTTCATTTAAACCAAACATTAATGTTAAATAATCAGTATCTAAAGGTATTTTATCAGTATTTTTATATCTTTCTTTACAAAAAGCATTTTTATTTCCATTATCGTGAATAGTTGAACCAGACACTCCATTGGGATAAAATATCATTTCATTTCTTTTAGCAATATGATAAGCATAACTTTTCCAACAATTCCATTTAGAATCCCAAAATTCAGGACTTTGTTTTCCTTTTAATCCATTTTCATCTGTAAAAGCTTCAAATATTGCTTCTGTAAAACTATCTCCAGCAGCAACATATTTTTTATTATAAAGACTATTATGTTGACGTATAATATTAAATAATTGAATATTCTTTTCTTGTTCGTCTTTTACTTCATATATTTTTAATTTATTTTCATTACCGTTAATATAAATATATTGATTTGGATTAATAGTCGTTTTATGTTCAACAACTTCTCCTTTCTTTTTAGCAATAGCAACATTTTCTAATGTTGTTCCAACAATAGGTTTAGTATTAGAAAAACCATATAATGGATAATTATATATATAAGGATTTGCAGTTCCTTTAATAATAATATTTTGAATATTTTTTGTAGTATTTTGATAATAAGTAGATAAATATCCATTTTCAATAACAATATTATTTTCAATATTTCCGCCAATATTAATTTGCGGTAAAGAAATTAAAGGAATTTCAAATACAGCATCATAAATCTTTTGTATTTTTTTTTCATCATTAGATAAACGTTTATTTAACTCAATAGGGCTTATTTGCAATATAATATCATCTATAATTTCAATACTATTGTATTCTATATTTAAACTTACTAAATTATCAGGAATTTCAGCAGTAAAACTTTCTGTATAATATAAAACAATTTCTTTATTTTCATCATAGCCAACAATAGCTCCGCTATCATCAAAGGTTTTAAAATTTATACTAATACTTAATCCAGCAAATTGTTTACCTTTAAAAATAACATATTTATTCGGATAAACACCTTTCTTTAAAACGCCGATATAATTATTTGGATTTTCATAAGTATTTATTTTCATAAAATTCTTAGGAGCAATATTATCTTTACAAAATAACCATTTTTCTATAATATTGTCAGAATTATAAAAAGAAATAATAAATCCATGTTTAGCATTTTGATTATCAAAATAAGGTTTTAAAATTTTACAAGCTTGTTCTAAATCATATTTATTATCGCCATTTATTCCATCGTTGGGAAATAAAACGCTAACATTATAATCACTTACATTATTAAAAATATCTCTTGTATTAATATTATAATTTTTACCATCATATTCAACAGGAATTAATTCATCACCAGTCATAAATTTATTTTGTAGTTGACTTATACTAACTCCGTCGATTGCTTTAGTTTCCATAATTATTATTTTTTATTTACTTTAATATATTTATTATCGGTAGTTATTATAGGTTTGCCATCAACAGTTAAAAGAGCATCTTTAATACGAACAATACCAAAGAAATGTTCTTTAACTAAATCTAATTCATCATCAGTAAGAGTACGATTAAATAACAAAATATCTCCATGACAACCAATAAAACTTTTACTATCTGGAACTCTAATATTTCCTATATATAAAACATCAGTATCTTGTTTATTACCAGCTTGTATAGGGGTTCCATTATAACTATTTTTAGTTTGATAAACAACTTTATTATTGCTATCTATTACTATATCATTTTGCTGATAATAAGAATAAGTTTTATTGTTTGTCGGAGTTTTATATTCAAATATAAACGCACCATTTTGACCGGCTACCTTACTCATAAAAACACGTTCTTGTTTATCTACAAACCAAGTTCTATTAGCAATAATAGTATAATCAGTTAATATAGGCATATCATAAGCAATAGCGTACATCTTGCCATCGTAGCAAAGCTGGTCGGGGTAGTCGGGGATTTGGGTGATGGTGATTTTGGTATCTTCTTTTAAAGATATAGAAATAGAACAAAGTCTTCCTTCTTGCCCAAGTGAATAGCCTGGAATTGTATATATTCCATCGTTAAATATATTAAGTTCTTTATAAACACCATCGTTATTATTATATCCCAATCTTAAAAACTTAACTTTATCATTATAGCCTTTAATTTCTACATTGATAGAATTAATTTTAACTCCATATAATGTTAGGTTATTATTTCCATTAGTTGCTATAATATATTCAGGATGAACATCAAAATTTGTTTTACTCCATGTCGTAAAATCAGTTTGATACACTCCCATCCCACTATTCAATCTACCTTTAAAACCGTATAAATAAGCATCATGTCTATTACCGCTAAAGTCTTTTAGAATAGAAGTAGGAAGTTGAGTAACAGTACATTCAGTAGTAGAATTACACCTATAACCCATAATAATACCTTCAGTTCCTTGCTTATAAGAAACAGGTATATCATAAACACCATCTTTATTAAATATAATATAGTTTTCTACACCATCAACGTTACGATAATAATAATAAATACCACCTGTAAGTCCTTTAATAAGTATTTTATATGAATTATATTTTTCAACTTGAATACGTTCGTAATTAATACCAACTACAACATTACCAGTAAAAACAAATTTATTGTTATTTATAATAGCATCATCTCTATTATTAAACGTAGTAAAATCAATAATATAACTTTCAATAACATCGTAATTGCTCAACTTTTGTTTAACAGGACTATACCAAGCGACAAGAGCATCTTTAATTTCCGGAGGAATTTTATCAACAGCATTAGCTATATAATCGCGTCTAAGACGAAACCAATTAAGTATAGCTTTAAGAATCATAATAATAGGATTACCAACTATCATACATCTTCTTCTCCTCTTAATATTTTAGTTTGCAACTTTAATTCTTCATATATAGCTTGCAGTATTTCAATTATCTTTTTCATAATCATTATTGATTTAAGCGATTATACCAGCGTTTTTAAGACTTGTCAAAAGTTCATTTATTTTAGTAACTAATGCAGCAGCATCAGCTCCAGTAACAACAGGAGCAACAGCAGCACCTTTCTTAACTAATCCTAATACAGAAGCAGTTGCAGCAGTATAAGTAGTATTATTATCAGTCCAAGGAACAGAAACATAAGCTTGTTCTTGAGCATCAATTTGAACAGGATAATTTTTACCATTTTGTGGATAACCGCTTTTAATACCACCACGAGTACTATTAGAAGCTAAAGGAAGTTTATAATCAGATTCCGTACTTTCTTTAATTAGTTCTTCGATAAATGTTATCAGCAACTTCTTTCTATTTTTATCAAGGTTAAGTCCATCAACGAACTTAGAAATTTTAATATTGTCCATAATATCATTAATTAGAGCGTTATTAATTGTGATTTACTGTGACGCATTTTAAGGCTCGTCAAGCCATTTTGTGTCTATCTCGATAGATTAATCATTTCGTATATCTGAATCGAATAGGCGTAAAGCAAACCGCATCTACGTGCGTGTAACAGTATAGTTTTGCTATTCGGCAGAACGCAATCGAACGTATTTCCACCATGCAAAATGTTTTCTATTATCGAGATAATGAAGATTATTATCATTATTATGAGCTTCTTCTTCAAAGCTAATATCATGATAAGCATCATTCTGTTTTTTATGACAGAAACGAACAATTATATATTCAATAATATACCAAAGATAATAACCGACCATAAGCAGTTCGAGCATCTGTTTTGTATGAATACGTTCATGGTTAATAGTCGTAGGATTAAGATAATCAGATTTAGTAAATAGAATACCAAATAAGTTAATAGTAGTATAACTACCGAATGGAATTATTTTGTTTTTGACGATTATCATTATTTCAGAAATTAAGACCCCCCCGTAAAGGAATGAGAAAGATTTATATCATTGTCTCATCCTCTACGGGGGATGTTAAACAGTCTATTTTAAAGCATCATCTGCCTGTTTATATGTAATACCAAATTTATGCAATATCGGAGCAGCAATCCAACTCCAAAATACTGGAGCAAGAATAGCACTATTAACAAGAACAGTAGTTTTGATTTCACCTGCATCTTGATAAATAGCTCCAATAACAACAATGCTTATTACTAAGTATAATCTTTTATTCCATGTTGGAACTTTACAACCATCTCCATTAAGATAATCATGAATTTTAATAAGAATAAAACATAATACATTAACAATAAGCATATATGCAAAATCAAAATTACTAAGAATTTGATTAATAATAGTATCTAAATAATTCATATTAAGCAATAGATAAAGATATACAAACAGCAGTAATAATACCGGCAATTAACATTGGAATAGTATAATTAAGAAAAGCATATTTCATTTCATAATCTTTACGCATACCTTTACCAATAGCAGTACCGAAGCCTAAAACAAGATTAATAAAAACAGTTTCCCAACCAACATTAAGAGTAATACCAAATACCACGGCAATAACCATTCCTATTGCCAAATACTTCCAAAACTTTTTTAGTTCCATAATTGTTATAAATTTTAGTTAGACAATAAATAAATCAAACTATTGCTTTAGCTAATAAAACTTATGCTAAAACGAAAACGAATAAATAACCACTGTTATTAATTTAATTATTAAGTTTATTAGCATTATCAATAGTTTGATTTTGATTAGCAAATATATTTATTATTTTTAAACAGCAAAACTATTTTCAATGAAAATGTTTTATTTAGCATAACGTTATTTATGTAATTCAAATCTATAAACTTTTCCGTCAATTATATATTCATACCACATATATGGAATAGAAGCAGATGATAAAATATACCCAGGAACAGCCATTCCACTTAATAATATATAATTTCCTTTATTTATTATATTATCATATAAAATACCACTTGAAATTTGTTTATCAATAGGAGCATCTATATATTCAGAAATAGTTTCATTATCAGTTTCTTTTAGTTTAAACCCAGCTCTATATTTAAAAGTTTCTACATATTTGGATAACCATAAATATCCAGTAGCTATATTTTCAGTAGTCCAATCTAAATTTTTAAACTCTTCATTAGTAATTTGTCTTAGATTATATCTACTAACACAAGGATAAGCATCAAGAGCAAATACAATACTATTTCCAACACCAACATTAGTTACAACAGAATTTCCAATTCGTAGCCCCCCCCCATTATCAACAGCAAGAGTAGCTATTTTATTTTCTTTATTCATATTATATTTTAAACATTAATAAGTATATTAATCTCGATAATACTATTATCAAAATTAACGCTATTATTTTTATTATCATAATTATTCAGTTACACCATACATCGTTGAAGCATCTTTAGCACCGATACTATCATATTCAGATTTAGTACGTTTAACAACTCTTTGAAGATTATCGGAAACAAGAATATCTTCAATATATAACCAATTAGTAGCAACATCACTTGTATCAATTGATATAGCAAAGCGTTTACTAACAGGCCCATTCTTAGTATAATAAGAAATATTAAATTGCAATTTATACTTTTCTTGAGTGTTATTGTAAGCATAAGTATTAGCAAGTTCAATATTATTATATTTATCATTATGAGAATGGAAATAATATTTAGTGTGATTTTCACACATATCCATTATTATTATACTAAGATTGTCAATAGAACCAAATATTTTATTTATATACTCTACGGTATCATTACCTGAAACTTGTCTATTTATCGTTAAATAAGAATCATCGGCAACATCAATATATTTAAATTTCAAAATATCGTTTGGAATAGTAGGAGTAATAGACATTCTATTAACTTCTACATTATCACTACTAAATATTATTTCTACAACTTCGTTATTGTTACTATCGGAGAAATATTCTATAATAAAACTATCAGGACTATTTACGTTAACTTTATGGCATAAACGATAACCATTGCTTCCATCAAAAGCATCAGAAGAATCATTTATACCGATAAGTTTTACAATAGAATTTGTTTTTAGTTGAGAACGATTAGCAAAAGCAGCATTAACTTCTTCAGTAGTAGATGTTTCTGTTAAAGCATTGACTAAATTATAATCAAACTCAACTATACTTATAGAACTACCATTTAATTTATCATCTACATATTTTTTAGTAGCAGGATGATAATTATCAGTAGGATTATATACAGTTGTATTAGTTTTAGTTAAAACATTATTAGTCGTAACATAATTGCTATCATTAGCAAGTTGAGAAACTTTAGTAGGAATACTTGTTTGTAAATCTTGAATATTATTTTCGAGAACAGTTATCTCATCTTGTAACGATTTACCTTGTCTTGCAGAAAGAGGCTTAGTAGCATCATCGGTACTTGTATCATCAACTATTTCAGACTTAGCAACTTTATTATCATTAAGAAACTTTCCCATTGCAGCAGAAAGAACCTTATTAACATCACTGCTGTTAACAGTATTTTCTATTGCAGTCTTATCAATTTTCTTATTATTAAGAATTTTTCCTTGAGAAGCTGCTAACGCTTTAGTATCATCAGTGTTAGTAAGATTTCCAATAACATCGGTTTTATTTAACTTAGTATCGTTAAGGAGCTTACCTTGTTTAGCCGATAAAACTTTTGTATTATCGTTAGTAGAAGTATTATCTATAATATCAGTTTTCTTCAATACTGAACTTAAATCCGGAGTAGGATTAGTTCGCATAACACCATTAAATATAATAGTATTAGTATCAGAAGAAAAATAAAGAACATTAGGATTAGTTTTAGTAAGTTCGAGTGCTTCAGCTTCTGTTTTAGATGCACAAACTCTAAACGGTTGTCCAACAGGAGAAGCAGCACGTTCGCCAATTAGTTCGTTATTCATATCCATATAATTCACTGTAATTAGTAAAGCGATAATGATTTATTCAACCATTATCGCTTTTATTTATATTTTTATTATTCAATAATAATACCGCCACCAGCAGTAGCTTGGTCAATCATCTGTTTTAATATCTTACCTTGTTCAGCAGACAAAACATTAGTAACGCCACCAGTAGTTAAATCATTCTTGATTGCAGATGTATTAATTTTACTGTTAAGACCACTATTCATTTCTGTTTTAGTAGCATAAGCAGATAAATCAACAGTACCGCCAAGAGGGTCCCAGTTAGCTTCAGTATGTTCAGTAGTAGAAGTATTCTTAATACAAGCAACATTAGTTCCAGCAGGATATTTCTTACCACCAACTGAGAACTCAGCTTCTACATTATAAACATCACCAACTACAGCATTGGTAATAGCAATAACTTCGCTAATAGTAGGTTTAGTTCCTTTATATTTATAAACATTACCTAAACCATTAATTCTATCACTCAAAGCTTTACCTTGCGCAGCGCTAAGGGCTTTACTTGCATCAGGTGTGATAAGATTGTTAACAACATCAGTCTTATTAAGTTTGGTATCATTAAGAACTTTACCTTGTGCAGCAGATAAAGCATGAGTTGTAGAAGTACTTGTCAAAACATTTTCAACAACTACTTGTGTAACAGCGCCACCGTCAACTCGTTTCCAACCACTATAATCAGCAGAAGTAATTTTTGATACATCTTTAAGTACATAAATTTCTTGAGTATCAGCAACAATTACTTGCATACCTTTATAATAGTTCTTAGCAGCATAAGTAGCAGCATTAATCAAATCAGCTTTTGTTGGAACTAAAGTACGAGCATCCAAAGGAGCTTGACCTCCTGGTTCAAAGTTAACAGCAAAAGCTGCAACACCAGCAGGACGACTTCTTTGTTCAGCAAAAGTAGCAATACTATAATCCGGTTCAAAAGGAACAGTAGTGCTATTGACAGCTAAACTTCTAAATACTTCATCGGTAATTTCTTCACCATTGTAAGTATCAGGTTCATCCTCTTCTGAACGAGAAACATTAGCAACAGTAAATCTTAACTGCAAAGCACCGGACATAGCGCCTTGTGTAGTAAGCTTTTTATAAGCAACAGGTACACCTTGAACTTGAATATTTTCAGCATCAGAAATAGCGTAATTAGCGGAAGCAAATACTTCCCATTTACCGGAAACAGTATTATAAAATTCTACTTTAGTTACATTTTTAGTAGACGGGAACTTAAATTCAAGACGAGTACCACTTGATGCTTCAGAAGCAAACTTAGCACCAATTAGAGTATCAGTCCACTTATACAATTTAAGTTTATTATTAGGTACAGGAGCAGATGGCATACTTCCATCACCATTACTTGTTGAAGCATCAGCACCATTAGCAAAATAAGGATAAGTACCATAAATATAAACAGCGCCAGAATTAACAGTACCCGCAGGCAATGGGTTAGGTTGAACAGAAGCTTTATTTCCCCATGAAGTTACAAGTTGTTCACCTTGAGCATACGCAGCATGATAATTATACTGCATAGTTCCTAAAACAACTTTAGTAGGTAAAGTCTTATTGCTTTCTTGTCCACCGTAATAAATAAAACTTGCTTCGCTATTTAAAGCACCAGCACGTTTTTTATCAGGTTGACCAGCAACACGTCCATAACCTTGATTGAACGCTGTTTTAATGTTAGTACCGGCAACAGGAGCAGCCATTCCTACTTCCATTATTTCATTGTTAATAAAACCGCTACTAAGAAGAATAGTTGCAGACGGAGCAACAACTTGCGGTTGCTGTTCGGGAAACAAAAGCATATCAATAATTTCGTTTTGCTTCTTACCGTTTAGAGTTGCAACAGTAGTACCGGCAGCAATACCGCCAACAGTATTAGGCATCTGAATAGAAGTTCCAAGAGCAGACTTATATATATCAGCAGTTAAGCCATCAGTTAATTCTCTTTTAATAACATTACAACTCCAACTATTATTTTTTAATGTAAAAATAATACTTCTATATAATAAAGAGGTTTTATAAGATAACCATTTAATTCTAATATTTTTTGCGGTATTATCAGAATTAGCAATACAATAGCACATATCCCATTCATCATTTGCAATAATCAATCCACCATTTAGAATAAATGAATGAATGCGCTTAAAATGTTCTTCAGTAGCAGCACCTATAACTTTTATAATTTCTTCGTTTGTGCTTTCATTAGTTAAACCATCAACTTGACGTAAAAATAAAGCACCATATAATTTACCATTAAACCAAATACTATTTTCATCATTACTAAAACTCATCATATTAGGAGTAGTTTTCTGAGCTTCTTCGCCTTGTGCACTTGTTTTAGTAACAGCTACTCTAAGTTTCTGATTATTAGCAGCTAAAGTCTCAACAATTTTAGATAAATCTTCCATAATGTTTTTAATTATTTAAACTATAAAAAAACGATTTTTTATTCGATTATAACACCAATTCTATCTTCAAGTATTTCTACAAGAGAATCAATATCATAATCGCCTAATGTAGGTTCGCTCCATTCTCTATCTTGAATATCTACATTTTCATTAAAATGACGAATTGAATACCAAAGATTACCATCGCTATCATAAGGAGCAGCTTTCCAATTATCCTCTACGGGGTGCGGATTTGAATAAGAACCGCCTGTTGGGGCAGCAGGTTTATTTTCAGCACGAGTAAAAGCAATACCAATGATAGAACTATAAGCTTTAACTTCATAGTCAAGCCAATATCCATCATTAAGTTCCCCTGTAGGGGGTGTATTAACAGGAACATCTTGCTTGCTAAGATAAACATGACCGTTATGTTTAACAAGCGTAAGACATTCATAAGCTTTTTGACTATCATATACATTATTTTCAGCAACAGTAATGATAGCCTTTCCTAAATCTTTATTTTGTATATCCATATTTAGTTAACATTAAATGAGAATCTTCAATTTCAAATTCAATATTTTCAGTATTATCAGAATTATCAATCTCATGCAAATGTCCAGTTATAGGGTTAAGTTCTAACTTAACATCAGCTTGTTTTTGACAAGGAAGAACATCCATATAAACATGACCATCTTCTTCTATTTCTCCAATATGATATTCATAAGAAATGTCATTATCCTTAAACCAATTATTAAGATAACTAACAATCATTTTTAAGAACAACTCGTATTTCTTTTGCATCTTAAAGAAATGAGCAGCAATTAGAGATTGAAATAAATTAATATTGAATATAGCTTTACGAAGTTTGTTACTATCATTATGAGAAGCAATAAATACTTTTAATAAATCAGCATAAAGGCATTTAAGATTATTAGGAATATAATGATAAAAATAATCATAAATATTAGTATCATAACCGCTATCGTAATAACGTAAAAATATTACACTATCGGTATCGTTCATGTGGAAAGTACAAGAAACAGCATTTTCATATCTACCATCCATAGTACGATAATTAATAAAAGCATAAGTATCAGTTCCAATAGGAGGATTATAATCATATCTAATTGTTATAGTAAATTCATAACTATTAGAAGTACCATAAAAGTGTTCACAATATGATTGACTACATTCTCTATTAGCAGAAAGGTTCTTACCTCTATATTGTTGAGTTTCATCTACACTATTAACTTTTCTACCATTTCTATAATACTCATGTTTAAGTGTATAAGGATTGGTTATTTCTCTTTTATTTCTAAAAAGATAAAAATCGCCAGTCACATACATTATATATTCATCATGAGATTCAGAATCCTTTTGGCTAACAGCAATTTTCTTATTAGCAGTATTTCCGTCATCATCTATAATATGAACAGTAATATTTCCATTGCGAACATGTAATTCATCAGTATTTTCGTCAACATTAAAATGAGTAACATCTTGACCTCCAGTCTTAATCCAATCTACATCTGCACTTGCTTGCCAATGAAGATTTTCATCGGTTCTATAAAGTTCATCATTAATATAAGTTAATCTATCATTTTTAAGAACTTCAAAATCGTAACCTTTAGGAGCGTAAGCATCACACTTAATAGATTCAGGTCTAACTTCAAGTCTATATTGATACTCAACTTTGCTTGCTTCTTTTATAATAGTAAACAATAAAGTCTTACCGATACCATCAGCACTTTCTGATTGAGTAACAACAATATTTCCAGTATATCTATTATTTGTAGTATTTAAATTACTACGAATATAAATCTTACTATCTTGACTGCTTGCATTAACAGAAACTAAATTAGCAATTTCTCCACTTAAACCAGTAGTTAAATCAAAATTAACATTAATATTTCCGCCCTCATATTGACCATTAACTTTCTTCTTTTTATAACTTCTGATAACAATATCTTTGTTAGCATTTGCGTATTGGGTAAGAGTAATTTCATTGCTATCATCAGTTTCAAAGAAATAATCATATTGAATAGAAGCGCCAACTTGAGTAATATTAACTACTAAATCTTTACCGTTAACTTCGTTTTGTGTATAACGTATTCGACCAGTACGTTCTTCTTCGTTATCATTTTTATTAATAGTAATACTATTAGGCAAAGACGGAGTAATAGTTATAAAATCGCTACCATTGGTAACTTCTCCTGTATAAGCAACACTTTCTTTATTAGATGGTTTACCATTAATATAATATTGTTTAAAACTTTGAATATTAAGAATAATAGAAGTTCCAGAATTAGGAGCGTTAATAACTTCCTGGTCGCAACTAAATGTATATTCAAAAGTTTCTTCAGCAGCATCTTGTTTAATAGCAATAGTTTCCTGTTTATTACTTTCAGTTTGAGTAACAATAATATTGTCGGTTCTAATTTCGGTACTTGTATTAGCAGACATATACCATTTAGTCTTATCAGAAGTATTATTCTTTAAAAGACCTTTTTCAGAACGAACAGTATAATTAACAGCAACTTTATCTCCTTGAGCTTCGCCATTAACATAAGTTTCTTTGTAACTTTCTACTGTTAGTTTTACAGGATTAGTACCATTAACATCAATAATATTTCTATCTACATTGGCATTAAGAGTATAACGAATTTCTTTATTAAGACTATCTTGACTAACTTCAATTTTCTTATTACCCTCAACACCAACTTCTTCACGTTCAATAATTATAGAACCGGAACGAGGAAACGAAGTATTGGCTTCGGCAGAAACAGAATTACCATTAACAACAAAATATTTATTTGAAGAAGTTGCTTTATAAGGAACAAGAATTTTATCGCCTATAACTTCACCACTTTCATTAGTAAGTTCTTTATAACTATTAACAACAAAAGTTTCACGACCCCCCTCTGATGGAAGTTCGATTCTTTCGGGAAATATAGTAATAGTATATCTATAAGTAAGTTTACTAAGTTCTTGATTGATAACTCCATTTAGAACATTATTGCTTTCATTTTGAATAAGTCTAAATTTAGCAGTACGAACGGAAACTTTATTTTCTTTAATAGTAATAGAATGATTACTTTTATTCCAAATAATCCAACTATAATCAGAAACATTATCAAGAGCAAAATTATAATCAATAAACAATTCTTCTACTTTGCTTCCAATAGAAATAGTTTTCTTAGAAATAACGTTGAACGCAATAGTTTGTCCAAAACCATTATCTTGAATATTTAATTGCTCTTCATCATTAATTTCAAAAGCATATACTTCTTTAATATCATCAAATTCATAATCATTACCAATACATTTGATAGTAACTATGGCATCTTCAACATGAATTTCAGAATTACCTACATCTACATTTTCATATTTAGTTAAAGCTCTTTTAACAAACTCATATATAGTGTTAGCTTTATCTGTATATCCTTTTTCATAGAGGAAAGCAGCATTTTTAAATAAATTCCAAAGCTGAATAATAGATTTGTTTTTAGGAGCACAAACGTTATCACAACCTTGTATAGCACTAACACCATATTCAACAAGCAAAAATTGGATTTGTCGATAAGAACAAACCCAATCAATAGGAACACGGATATTATTTAAAACAGTATCTTCCATATTCAGACGTATTAAAAATTACTTTTATTAGTTCTTGCTCTTCTTCGGTAAGAAGAATATCATAAGCTATACAAGAAGAAATAATATCATATAAATAAGAAGCACCGAAGATATTGTTAGAAATAAAACCGAGATTGATTTTCTTAATATCAGTACCAATAACTTGAATAATATTATTTTCAAGTTTGTCGGCAAGTTCTTGAAGTAATTGATAATCCTTACTCATATTCGGTATATTTATTATTTATATAAACTATCCAATCATCAATTTTAATACTAAGATTACTATTGATTTGCGAAATACGAAGTTTATCTTCTTGACCGTTATATATTATAGCAAGAACATCTTTAATACAATCGTCTTTCCAACTATCTTTAAGAAACTCACTAAGAGGAGTATTACCAACTTCGTATAATGAAAGAGTATGATAAGCACGATAAAATTCTGTATTAACAGTCTTAGTTATATTTGCTATAATAAATTCTTTATTAATATCAATATTGTTATTGATAATAATATTACGACAAAGATTAACAATTTTATATTGAAAATTAAAAAATGCAAGTTCAATAATAATTTTACCTTTTTCTAAATTCTTTTTAGTAATATCTTGAAAAAGATTATCAAGAATAGCATTTAGTTTTGCAACATTATTGCTAACCTCTTTAACAGCAAGACCCATTTCGACAAGAGATTTTTTATCATCTTTATGTCTGAAATAGTCTATCAACTTTATAATAACAGTATAACTAATAAATACTACGCTCGAAATAATTACAGTAATATAAGAAGTATTACGAACAGTATTTTCAATTACACTATTAAAAACTTTAAATTCTTCCATTACAGCCAAAACGACGAAAGCCACTATCACCGTAATCTAATACAGTAATAGTGGCTCTCCATATTATACAGATATGTTTATTAACTCAATTAAGCTACACCGGCAACAGCTTTAAGTATAGTTTCACCTTTAGCAATAGCTTTAAGTATAGTTTCAACTTTAGCAATTGCGGTAGCACCCATAGGCAGAGCGATTTGAACAATCTGATTAATACTTTGGTCAACAGTTTTCATTTCCCGTGGCTCAGCAAATTTAAGCGTAAATACGGTATAACCTGCATCAACACTATCAGGCTGTACAAGAGGATTAAGTGGATAACCAGGATAAATAAGATTCGCAGGGTCTTGATAAGTATATTCAATACCAGCATCGGCGGCAGCTTTCATAGCCAAATCTTTAATATAGTTGGCATCTGCAAGTGGAGTAACAGCAGGAGTTTCTGTAACTGCTACACCAAACAAATCATCGCCAAGAGCAATCTTATAATCTTCTCCTTTATTTACAGCAGTAATAGTAATCTTAGCAGCTGCGGCAACAGCTTTAACACCGGAAGCAGGATTATTATTAAGTTGTTCAGTTAATTCTTTAGCACAAGCAGAAGCATCTTGACCATCTTTAACGCGCATAGTAGCAGTCCACTTATTACGTTCATTAAACTGAACACCTTTCTTAACTACTACAACAGTCAAGTCATCACCAACAGTAGGAGCAGGAATTGTAAAATCACCTGTATAAGCACTGGCAGCTTGATATATCATTTTGGTAAAACTAAAATTGTTCTTATAAATAGGAACAATTACATCGCCGCCTTTAGCATCTTCTTTTCCAAGAAAGATATAGCCTTTATCCTTAATTTTAGTACCATCAGAATCAACAGTATGTTGACCATTAACTAAAGCGGAAAAAGCTAATTGACCAACAGTAAGAGCTGTAAGGTCATCACCTAAATCTGACTTAGAACCTAAAAGAAAAGTTCTCATAGCTTTATAATTTTATTAATTTATTTTTGGTTCGTTAGGCATAGCAAAACTATCTCTAAAATAAGCAATAGCAAGTTCAACTATTTCCATGTGTAAATAATCAGGCAAGTCGCAATTAACTCTATTTTCTATTACTTGCTCATCATATTTAACAACAGCAGGAAGCTTAATATAATTATAAACAACCTTTGTAGGTTTACTATTACTATTACCGTTATAAATTTCGATAGAATGTTTGCCATCTTTTACAATAGAAACGCATATAGGATAACGTTTCGTAGCACGATTGCAATAATCTCGAAGAGTTCTTTGAAGATATTCAGCTTCAATTATACGACAATCGTCAAGAGTTTTGTCATCATAGCTAACAGCAAAATGAGTATAAAGCATAACATTAGCATTAGTAACATCAGCCGTATATGGGTCAATATCAGTTCCACCCCCCGTAAGGGATGAACCAGATATTTCACCTTTCGTAGCAAGATTTCGCAGAGCATTAAGTTGACTAATATCAGCATTTGCTTTAATTATATAATCATTAGCAGTTTGAGCATTTTGCGAAATAATACTACGAGTTTTAGCCATGATAGCATGATTAAGACATATATCAATGTCTTCATTATAAATAGCACGAGCAGTCTGCAAACCCATTCTTTGAGCCAGCTCTCTGAACGTGATGTGCATCTGTACTATATCCATAACTTTAAGCAAGTTTTAATTGGTTTTCGTAAGCTGTACGCATATCGCCATTATCAGGATTTTTAAACCAAGCAAGAGCCTCTTTCATATTAGCACCAATAAAATCACCAGCACCGCTAACAATATTTTGTGAATGAGGATGACGAATAAGAATACCATAAGCTATAAGTTTTTCAATCATAGCTTTAAGACTTATATCTCTATCCGTACACATTTTGTTAAAGCGAGCAGGTTCTTGACTTGCAAAGTAATCAAGATTATTTTCCTTAAGAACTCTATCTTCTACAAGAGAAGGAATAAGCGGTCTATTAGTAAATATACAATACGCAGCATAAACATCATCAAACAGTTTATCATTAGCTGTAATATTAACGAAGTTACGTTTAGCATTATTAACTTCAAGACGTTTCTTAGCTTCAAGTTCTTTCTCTTTCTGTTCGTCTCTAAAATAGAATCTAATATTAGGTTTGTTATTAATGATTGCAGTATCTTTAGCAACATCACTATATAACAAACAATGACGATAAAGAAGATAATCAGCTACATTATCTGGATAACCGTATCTGTATTTTTCTGATTCAAGAGCATTAAGTTTAATAATTCGATTTTCAATTGCTTTGTCAAGAGCAGCACTATCACCGCGATTTACAGCAGCAAATTCAGCATCAATGGCTTCTTCTGCATTTTTAAATCTGTAATAGTCTTTAACATGATGATAATGGAAACTAATGTTAAGTCTCTTACCAAGTTTATCAACTTTTACCTGAATGTTATTAAGATATTCCTTAACACGTCTAACGAAGTTTTCGTTAGTAGGAGAAACGCCAATTAGATTGGGGAAATAAGCTTCAACTTCACCTTTATTAGAAGCAAGAGTTCTTGAACTACGAACAGAACTACCAATAAATTCATTCCGTTCTTCAAGAGATTTATCGTTAGCTTTACGATAAAGAGAGAAAGAAGAAACCAAAGCAATAACGATATATCTATCTTCAAAATAAGGTTTATTTAAATCCTCATCTCTTTTTTCTCTAAGAGTTTGAGAAGTTTCTCCATTTTGGTTATTAGCTGTTTCAACAGCAGCGGCAGGTTTATTAATTTCCTGTTCTTTATTTTCAGCAGCAGCAGTTCCAATTGTAGGCATAATCTTTTTAATTTAATTAGTTATTACAATACGCATTTCAGCAAGAACATCTTCGTAGTGTTGTTTACTTGCAGACCCATACTTCCCTTAATCTCATAACGAGACATATCAATTTCGGTAGAAGCACGATTAGTAGTAGAAACACCCCATTCTTTAGGTATCGGTGTCATACCCTCAATAACCTTAGCAATATATTCTTGTCCCTCTTGACGAACAATACGAACGTTATTTTCGCCTTTATAAGAAGAGAAGTCAATAAAGCAAGCTTGATGAGAAGTAATAGGCAAACCGCTACGAGGATGAATTTGTCCATTCTGTTTTGCAGCTTCGGCAATAGTGCCTTTATCGAAGAATGAGCAATGTTTAACAGTAATAGTATGTCCGTCAACAGTAGTATATTTATTGAAATACTTACCATAAGCAAGACCGCTACCATTATCCATAATTTTCTTTTCGCCAAGAGGAGTAATGAAACCTTTACTCATAGCATCATTCTCGATAGCATATTGGAAGTCTTGAATAAATCCTTTACCTCCCATAAGCACAATATTCATTGTACCATCATCAGTATCTTTATTCAAAACATCACCAACAGTTCTTTCAAGTTTGTTGAGAGTAAGATATTCACCGTAAGTATCGTAGTTACTTTCACGGCAAATTTCCAACATACCGGCAGTACGAGGAATTGGTTTACCATTATCTCTATCTTTCAAACGAATAGTACCATCAGGAAGTCTATTATAAGTAGACAACCACAGACGTTCTTCGTTCATTACGCGCATTGTCAAGTTGAACTGACGCATTTCTTCTGAAATCCAAAGACGAGTAGTACCACCGCTATTACCTTGCTGAAATTCATATTCAGTAACAACATTAGAAATATTACCGGCAACCTCTTTACTATAACGGAAAAACTCAAGTTGAGAAGTCATAGAACCAGGTCCCATAGTATTGCTTCTATTACCCTTAGAATAAGATTCAGAAACAGTAGGAGCAGACATGCTCAAATAAGTTCCTTTAGCAAAGTTCTTCGGGTCAACGAAAGCAGTAGGAGAAGCGTTAACAGGAGCAAGCAAATAAGCATAACCGTAAGCACTTTCGCCTAAATCTTTCTGAATACGAAGCAAAGTACCATCGGGACAAATCAAACCATATTGTTCGATAAACCAATGAGTAGCAAAATGAACTTCAAATTCTGCACCACCAAGACCAGGCTTAGTATTAGCAGTATTGAAATAAGTTACATAATCAGTAAACTTTATACGACCCATAGTCTTCCAAGTCCACTGAACAGTTTTAACAGACTTAACGCCTCGACTACCTTGACCCTCAGTCATAAAGGTAAGAGGAAAACGGTCGTCGTCCATACCATAGTTGTAAGTCAGAAACGCATTAATTTCAACAGGTTTAGTGAGTTGAAGATTGGCAATACTTTCTTCATTAGAGTAACCTCTATCATCATAACGACCCGTTGACAAAACTCGCATTGTGTACATAATCAACAGTTTTAATTAAGTTATACATAACCAAGAACATCAGCGATATTATCGCCAATTTTCTTGTTTGCGGCAGGCTTAGTAATTTTAATAGAACTTTTACGTCTTTGTTCAGCAGCTTTAAGACGAAGCGTCTTAGTCTTTTCAGATGCAATCGCAAGGTCTACAAGATTACTATAATTACCACCAGTAAATTTAAGATAAGCACGAAGCAAATCATTTTGAAGTTGTTCTTCTTCGGGAGTTTCCATTAATTCTCTTTCATAACGGCTAAATCCTTTATCGTCAACTTGATACAGATAATTAAAGAAATCATCAGCAGTTGCAGCAGATTGTTTACCGTTTTTATTAATAAGAATAGTATCTGGAATTTTATAACCAGCAATTTCTTTCTTATCAATAGTAGACTTAACTTTATTCCAATAAGCTATTTCAGCTTTTTTATCCTCTTCAATTTTACGTTGAGCAATTTCAGCTTGTTCAATTTTAATTCTCTTATCGTTTTCTTGAAGAGTAGCAAGGTCTTGTTTAGCGGCATCTAAAAGACGATTAGTGCTCTTAAGGAAAGAAATATAATCATCAATGCTTCCGACCTTGCCACTTTCTTTAAAGGCTTCGCGAACTATTGCTTCTTGTTGTGCAGTATTATTTTCGTCAATAACAATTGTACTTCTATCTCGAACTTGACCGAATCCCTCATAACTATTTCCGTTAGCAACATAATAATTAAGGAAATCACTTACAATAGGAAACTTATCAATAAGTTGCTGAACACCAGCTTGAGCGTATTCGGTACGTTTAGCATCAAGAACTTCATTAATATATGAAGCAACTCCATCGGGAGTATTTTCAAAAGTAATAGGTTTATCGTTTTCATCAGTAACTTCAAAACCAACTTTCTCTATAATCTTAGCGACATCAATTGCATTTTCTTTATCATCAGTATCGTCAACTTCAAATTGCTTAAGAAAGTCTTTAACGTCTTTAGCTTCTTTGAAAACTTTATTATTTTTATCAATAAGATTGCCCTCAGCATCAACAGTATAAGTATCTTCTCCGATAGTAATAACAGAACCAGGTTCAACAACTAAATCATTGTCATCTACTTGATTATCATTGTTATTATTATTTTTATCATCTGTATTGTTAACAGTTGTATCAACATTATTGTTTCGACCATCACCATCTGTTTTATTGTTATTCTTTGGGTCGTCATTATTCGGTTCGTCAATAGGTGGAATAATATTACCGTCAGAACCAACAGTACCAGTAACGCCAGTATCTAAATCTGTAATAGGTTCAGTCCCACTATCAGTAGGATTAGCATTAAAACCAAAATCTAATGTAGGCATAATTTTAATAGTTTTATATGGTTATTATTACTTTGTTATTACAAGACAAATGTATAAGCACTAACAGCATCATGTCGAACATCACAACTACTTAATAGACTTCTTTTGCTTATTTCTACTGGCTTACTGATATTGATAAATATCCTTGTCGCTTACAGACTTGACGAAATTTGAACGATTTATGATGAATTGATTAATCCTCTACGGGGTGTATCAACGTCTTACACAGAGGCTTAAAATAAGTCTTATAGTAAAAGATATTTACAAAATCAACAAACCACAATTGTGATTACAAGCGACAATAAAAAAGCCGCTACTACTCTCACGAGCGGTAACGGCTAAAGAAATTTACAAAGCACAAATACAAGTATTTATAATACAAGTTTATTTTTTATCAAATCTATTTTTATTTTGTTTAGCAACTTTATAACTCATATCAGCTTTATAAATATCAGAAGCAAACTTCTGATTATTAGCTTGAATTTGAGCACCAACTTTTTCTCTTTCAACAGCTATCTTTTCTCTTTCAATAGCAGTCTTAGCAGCATCGACAGCAGTCGTATCAACCGCTTTATTATTGAGACCCCCCGTAGAGGATAGAACAGCTTTCATTTCTTCAATTTGACCATCAAGATATTTTTCAAGAGCAAGTGTTTCTCTATCTTGTTGTCCTTTCGCAGCAATCTTATCAAGTTCATATTGTTGAAGCATTTGAGCGTTTTGCGCATCAAGTTGTTTCATATTTTCTTCATGTTGACGATTAATCTCTTGAAATTTAAGAATACCTTTCTTTATTTCAGCAGTATTGTCTCCCTCAATTGCAACAGCTGCCATTCCGGCATCACCGTTTTGTGCAGCACTAAAAGCAAATTGTTTATATTGATTAAGTTTATCGCGTTCCTTTGCAGAAAGTTTAGCTTTAATAACATAATCAGCATAAATATGTTTATCAACATCAAGACTAAAATATTTTATAGAAGCGTCATTCTTAGTTTTATAAGAAGTTCTAAGACCATCAATCCAAGCAAGTTTAGTGTAATCCATATCACGAGCATAATCATGTTCTCGCATATAATCAAACATAAACTCGACTATAACACTTCCCATAGAACCTCGAATAATAGCTTGTTCAGTAACTCCTTTACCAGCACTATTAGCTATTTCGCCATAGCGTTGAGGAGTCATATCGACTTTAAGATTAGCGGCTTGTTCATTAGCATTAATGAGTTCTGTAAGTTGAGCTATATAAGCAGAAGTATCGCTATTAAGCATACGAACTTGTTGTGCTCTCAACATACCTTGATCATCTTCATCATCAATATAAAGAACACCATCAGCAGCCATTCTATAAATAGTTTCTTCGGGAACATTACCTAAAAGAGATTTAGCAATCAGAAGAACATTAAGTTTATTCTTAGCAAGAGCCATTTCTCTATGATAAGCAATTATATTACCAAAGATTTGATAAGGCATTATTAAATCAATAATGCTAAAACGACCAAGACCAGGCATTAATTCTATTAAACCATTATAAGGAAGTTTACCATTTCTATTATAAGCAATCGGTCTGCACTTATAAGGATAAATAGCATTATTTCTTCCACCTATTCTATCACATTCAAAAACTTGAGATTCCCAAATCCATTCAATGTCAATGTCGCCATTATCTGGATTAAGAGTATAATCTTCATCTACAATAGTTTCTCCAATAATACCATTTTGTTGATAAGTAAGAATACCTTTCTTAACCTCTCCACGCCAAACAACATGCCAAACTTCAATAAGATTATTATTGTATTCACGAGCCATTATAGGTTGACGTTCAAAAAATTCACGTTCTTTATCAGTGAATTTATTACACATATCAGGATATAACTTCTTAAAACTTTCCCATTGAAGAAGACCTCTATCGTCTTGACTTGTCATTTTGCCGCTAATATAATAAGTGTCAAGAAATTTTTTATCATTATCATCAAGAATATCATAATATTCATCCATTATCTGCTGGAAAGTCATCATTCGTCTTTCGCAAAAAGCATCAAAATCTTCAACAAGAATATTATCATTAGGAATAGGAAAAGCATCGCGGTTAGAAACAACTCGTTTAATTATTTTATTTCCTTGAATTTCTGTATAAGTAAACACACGACCAAAAGAAACCCATTCAAAATAAGCACGAGCATATAAAGTAGCAGCATCAGTTAAATCGTCAATAACATTAAGAATATCTTGACCTTGTGCTGTTATATCATCAATATAATTTTCATTAAACTCTTTTATAAAAGCCTCAACATCAAAATTATCTTGAGGATTAAATTGTTCAGGTTGTCCACCTTGTTGAACAAATTGTTCATAATTCTGTTTAATTCTTTCAGCAATTTTCTGTTGAACAATAGTCATAAGTTCTTGACGAAGTTTAGCATCTCTTGCAAGAACTACCTCTGGGTTATTAGCACCTACAATAAAATCATGAGGATTCTGAATATATTCTCCGACATATCTACGAACAACACCGCCAACCATATCATAGTTACGCATAGTGGCAGGAAATCGTTGATAATCTTTATTTGTAGCATTATAAGGATTTAAAATCTTCTTATAATATTCAGCATCAATATTACCTTTCAGAAAATGATATTTCTTTTCAATATCATCCGTTTGAGCAATACTTAACGCTTGACCAATAAGCCAATCGCAACTATTGGCATAAAACTCAGGCTTGTTTCTTTCCGCAGCACTAACTCTTTGCTTAGGAAAATTTAAATCAGTAGGAAAATACATATTATTAATTATTATCTTTATAAGTAATCATATTATAAATATATTCTTTATTATCGAGAAGTTCAAATCTAAAAGCTATATTACCAAATACAAAAAGATATGTACTTAATGATTGTTCTCCAGTCATATTATTAATACCATTTACGTTTGAAAAAGTTATTAGCAGCACTACTACTTTCTTCTAATTTTTGTCTTTTGCTAAGTTCAAGTTTACCTTTAATATCAAGAGACTTACAATAAATACCAAGAAGAAGCATTTCAGAAACACGGTCAAAGTTACCCTCGTCATTCCATTTTTTAAGTTCAAGAATAGCTTGATAATCTAATATTCTATGAAAGTTATAAACATCATTACCTTGTTCGTCTTTGCCAATAACAGTATAAAGAAACTCTTTTAATAAGCGAAGAGCATTAAGTTTTTTAACACCATCAGTAATAACATATCCGTAAGTAGAACTAACTTTACCTTTAATCGTTGTATCCCAAACAAACAAAGGTTCGTGAGCAAGATAACGAAGAGCTTTCCATTTAGTAAAATTAGAAACAGTTTCGCCACGATTGACTTCAACTATTCCAGTTCCAATACAATTATAGTAAATACAAAGATAAAGAAATATTTGGTCAACTTCTTCAAGTTTATCTTTACGTCCATAATAAGCGGCACAGCATTTAAATTTATAACCATTACGAGCAGATGGCATTTCCCAAATATGAATACTATTATGAGAATGTCGATTAGTAATTTCTTTCTTTTCTTTATCTATACCAACAGGGTCATAAGTAGCACAATAAGTACCCTCAGGAATTTCTTTTATTTCTCTATCATTCTCATAACGAATATCGTATTGAGGATGATACCAAATACGAACACAACCATCAGGTTGTTCATTTCCTTTACGAGGCACTCCTTGTATCCAATCATAAATTTTAGCATTAGGATTCTCTTGCTTAATACGTTTATTAGATTTAAATATAACAGTATTACCCTCTTTAAAAAGCATCCCATCGACATAAAAATGATAGTCACTATCAACACGAAGTTTATTTTCATAAGCAATAAATGCTTCACTAACGAAAATGTTTTCAGTAGCACTACTAAAACTTTCAGCAGGAAACAAAGCACGTTGACCACAATAATTAATAAACTTAGCAAAAGTTTTAGTTTTTTCTTTCATTGCTTCACGAGAACGCATAGCAATTTTAATACCTAAATCTATATTACTATTTCCGTATTCGTCAATAGCTTTAACTCCATTAATAGAACCCTCAAGTCCCCAAGCATAAGATTTAAAAAATCCACAAATTTCGTTACGAGAGTCTTTATCCCAAACATTTTCAAATGCCATAAAGTTAAATTCGCCAGGGGCATAAAAGTTTTCTTCAAAGACTTGCATATTAGTAGCAGTAGCAGTTCCCCAAGCAACAAGCATACCGGTAGTAATATCACCGACCGTCATAGCAGGTTCAGTTACAGTCATAAATTCATTAAAATTCTGCATTGTAGAAAGCTCTTCTACATTAACACCAATAGCATCTTTACCAATAGCACAGTCGGGATTATTATTAGCTGATACAGATATTAAAGAACTTTGCCAACTATCTTCGGATTCAACTCCATTAGGAAGACGAAATCCAAGACGAAAGTCTTCAACGTTACTACTATAAATACCGCGTTTAAACATAGTCTTTTCTTCATAGAACCGAAGAGTATTAACAGCAAAGTCAGTAAGACCACCTTTCTTAGTTAAGTATTTATTATCAGCAGCAACATTAATAAAAACTTTATGTTTTCGTAAGTTTACAGCATTGGCTGCACGAGCAGCATTCATATAAGAAAAACCACCACGACGAGTCTTAACAATAATCAAATGAAAACCATTGTTCTTAGCAAATTCATAAATATTATGTGTCCAATATTGAGCATCAATAAATTTAGGAAAAGCAAAAACTTTTTCTCCAGTAGAACTAATTCCCGTACTTTTGACACTATCATCATCAGTACGTTCCATTCGAGTATAATTAAGAAAATTATAATAGTCTCCACTTATATGAACATTTTCAATACTACCATCAGGATTTTGCCAACAAGGAGCAGAATATCCATCTCGTCTACGCATAGCTTCTCGTTTACGAAGTTGACGATAAGGCAAACTATCTTCTTTAAAATTAGTATATTTATTATCGTTAGTCTCAAAATAATCAGCCATTTCAGTAAATAAATTAGTATTAATAAATTTACCAGGACGAATATTCATTATAAAACCACCACTATCACCAATTCTAAAATGATTATAAGGGTCATAATATCCCTTTTCAGAAGCAAGAGGATAACGTGTTTTATCTTCAATAAGAAATTCAGCAAAAGGATACCTTTCTTCCATAATTACTATTTCATTTGACAAGTAATAATACAAGAAAAGCCGATGCGAAAGCACCAGCTACACCAGTAATAACCTTAGTCTTTTTCTTAGACTTATTAAGATTATTTTCTAATTTATTTCTTGCAAGTTCAGAAGCAGAAGCATAACGCTTCATTTCTTCATAACTATTACTTAAATAATTAATCTTTATATTTTGAGTTTTAATAAGACTATCTTTAAGTTGAATTATTGTGTCTTTGGTATAAGATTTAGCAATAATAATATTAGCTATTCTTAAATCATTAATAGCAACATTAATACTATCTCCGACCCCCCGTAGAGGAATTGCGAATGAGTTCATAGAACAAAACAACAGTGCTACTATCGTCAAGACTAAGAACTTTATTTTCAATTTCTTTTTCATAATCATTATACTTAATAATTGTACTATCAATTTGTTTTATATTATAAGTAACAGAGTCAATCCGAATATTAGTAACAACAGTATCGGGAAATACATTTGTTAGCTTATCTTCTTTACACTCCGACTTATTTATACTAAATATATTTATAAATAAATTAATTAACTCTATAATTAATACTATTATTAATAACTTCTTCATGACTCTGTTATTTTAAATTAATCATTAATTGCGACAAGTTTATTAAGCAAATCTAAAGACCAAACTCCAGTCTCTCTTAAATCAAGAACTCTTTGAGCAAATTTAATAGCAGCAACTTGTCCGCAATTAACAGCAGTATCAAACATCTGTTCAGCAACCATTTGATTAGGAACATCATCAAGTTTAAAACAATCCCAATATTTATCTTTATATAAGTCTTGAACTTTCTTTTCTATTTCTGGAGTTCTTTTAATAATATTCTTAAATGTGGTAGGATGAGCCTTTTTAATTTGGTCAATACTTATCCAACCAACCCAATCAGGATTAGCTTTACGAGAAATACCTTTATAAGTCTCACCGCCTTTATCGTCAGGATCATTAACATAACCACCCTCAGCAGCTTCAAGTTTCTTATATGCTAAACTAAATACAGCCATAATATATAATTAATCTTTATAATAAATATAATAATCATCTTTAAGTCTATAACGAAGACGACCAACTTTTTCATTCTTTTTGCAACATCTTGAAATATCTTGTTTATGAACATTATTTACAGTAGCTGCTTCAAAAACACTTTTATAAACAACTTTTTTCTTCTCGTCAAAAATACTAATCTTAGCAACTTTGACCGCAGTTTTATCAAGTATTGTCGGCATTAGTTATAAAATATTTATAAGGATAAACAATATGATTATATAATTCAATAGCTTCACGAACACAAAAATCATCTATATCTTCGGTATCCCATTCTTTAACATTAGTCCAAAATTTAATACCAAGTATAGAAGAACGAACTTGAATACGAACAATTTTACGATAATAAAATTCTTCATAGTCTTCTGTATCAATATATTTTTCAACAGTAATTCTTATATTACCATTGTTACGCAATTCTGTTATACTTTTATTCATCAAGAACTCTATTTATCCAACCTCTAAGATATTTAATATTATTACCTTTTGCAGCAATATTATTATAATATCTAATACGTTCAAGTTTATATTTAGTTACAAATAATTCAGCATTAATAGTAGTATCAGCTTTATAAGCATTTAAACTATCTTGTGTACGAAGAAGCAATTCTTTTGTAGCAGCCAATTCAGACACACAAGCTGTATCCGACCCCCCGTAAGGGATATAAATACGTTCAGCCTCAACATTATTATCACAAAGAACAAAACCAAAAATACTTCCAACAATAATACCAGCTATACATCCAATAATTGTATTTTTCATAATCCTAAAGTAAAATTACGTTTAACGTCTTGAGCTTTAAGTTTTAATTTTCTATCAGCAAGAATAGTATCTATTTCTTGTTCTCTATAAGGAAGATTATAAAAAGTAATCTTTTCAATCGGATTTTCTTTAATATGATAAAGACCATCTTCAAAACGTTTTGGCATACCATATTCATTAAGTTCAAAATCACAATCAATATGAGCAAGCCAACATCCCATTATTTTAAGACCTGTAATTAGATTAACAGCTTTACCATACATAGAAAGTTGAAGATTATAAATGCTTCCATTACAATGAGGAAGATGTTGAACAGGCGGAAGAAGAAATTCTTTCTTTTCAACCCAATCGCTTGTAAGTTGAGCAGGATGTTGTTTCTTATCTTTACGATAATAACCAGCAGTGAAACGAAGCCCAGAGCGATTTGTCTTCCAATCGCCAATAACAGCCTTATTTTCCCATTCATTAACAAGAAGAACGTCAATAGTTCCACTAATAAGATAATCTATTAAGAACATTCCAATTTCGGCATAAATTTTATAACCATGATTAGTATATTTTTCAAAAACTTCATAAAGATTATCATATTTATTATCAGTAGCTTCTTTGAATTGTTTAATATCAAGAAGTTTATAATTAGCATTAATAGTATTTAAATCAGCAACTGTAATCATTTCGCCGCCATCTTCATCTGTATTAAGATATTGAATAGCTTGCTTAAATTTACTACTACCTTTAATACCATCTTCAAGACCATTATGAACATTAGTACCACGTTCGCAAGCCTCTTTAGTAATAGTATTCCATTGTTCTTCTAATTCTTTTTCAGTAATACCAAGTTGAACAGCTTTTTTATGTAACCAATATTTCTTATCAAATTTAGGAGCTAAATCATGCAAAAGAGTAGTAGTAGAAATATATTCATTATCAAGGGTATCATGATACTTATGAGCAGCTTCTTCAAATATAAGACGAACTTGACTATATCTGTTTTCTATATTCATAATATAATTTTAAAAATCTTCTTCAATCATACTACTTGTAACTTTCATACCGCCACGAGCAGTTCGAGTTTCTTCTTCATAAGCAGCTTCTTCTTCTGCCTTTTTTAAAGAAGCAATAAGATTAGGCAAATCGGTAATACGTTTATTAATCTTATCCATATAATCTATAAACACACCAGCGTCTTCGGCAGATAAGCCAGATTGTAATTTATCATTCAATTGTTCATTGATAATATTAGTAGAAATAGTAATATTATGAATAGCTTTTTGAAGAGCTTCAACAGCTTGACCAGCAATACCAGTTTGGTTATCGTGATAACGTTTAATTAATTTCTCAACAAGCAAATCAGGAGTATAAGTAGTAGGTAAATCAAAATTTTCACGAGCTTTTTGAAGAGCTTCACTACGACTAAGACCAGCACTAAGACAAGGTCCTTTAGGGTCACCTAAATAATATATAACTCCAACTTCTTTAATATACATTTCCTTATTCTTACTTTTATCACGAAGATAAAGAAGTTTAACATCTTTATCAAGCAATTGAATAAGATTAGGAGCTTCTGGCATTCCAGTTTTATTTATAGTCAAAAGACTATCAACTCTACGACCACGCATCTATATAAGCATTATTAAGTTCTTCGTCAAACTCAACAACTTTAAGTTGTTTATGAAATTGTAAATAACAGTTAGCATAAGCAATACCATACTTACGAGAAAGTTTGACCCAAAGTTTATAATTGCGATTTCTATCAGCTTTCTTTAGACGACGTTCAACTTCGATAGCATCAACTTCAGCTTTCTTCTGAATAATAAGTTCGTCTCTAAACTTTTTATATTCTTCAATAGGAAGAGTGTTACGAGCTTCTTTAAGTTCTTGATAACTTTCAACAACTTTCTTACGAAGAAGATTTCGTTGCGCAGTACCAATATAAGGAATATCAACAGCAAGTTCTTTAACAAATTGTTTGCTTGCTTCTTCTTCGAGACTACGAATTATTGATTGAGTCAATAGTTTTTCAGTATCATTAGCAAAATCAATATCATCAAGAACATTATCCAAATCCTTATAAACTAAAACATAATCAGCACCAAAATCAATACCTTTAAGAACATTGTCTAATTTTTCTTCTTTTGAATCCATTTGTTATATTTTAAACAAAAACGAAAATACCGCTAATAGAATTACGATGAACACTATCAGCGGTATAACGGACTTATGTAATTGCAAAAAGATATTATTAATTTAAATCACTTTTATGATATTCTTTCATAGTACAATAAATATTTTCTTTAGGAGAATAAGAACCTTTAATAGCACAATTAGGAACAATCTTAAACTCTACAAATATAACATCAGGAGCAGTAGTTTTAGCTTCGGCAGCACCTAAAGATTTGCCATCATTAAAAAATCTACCACTAATAACATCATTATAAAGTTCTTTATCTTGAATAACATAATTTGCAACATTAGCTAAACTAATAGCATTTTGTTTCAAAGATAAATGAGTTCCCATTTCAAGTTCAGTAGGATTACAAATAACAATATCACCTTGTTTAAAAGAAAGATTGTTTTCTGTATCGTTTAATTTAGCAATAAGAGGAATAACATTAGCTTGTTTAGAACCAGCATTATTTTTAAAATCAGAAACAACACTAAACAATCTATCAATATAACAAATAGCAACAATAGAATAATTAGGAGCAAGTTTAATATCTTTTAAAAGATTATCAAAATAATTATTATCAACTTCACTAATATCAGTAGGAAGTTTTACAGAATAAGTTTTTAATTTGCTGTTAAGTATTAACATGATTACTATTATTTAGTTAAACAATCAATTCCAGCACCGCCTAATTTCATTTTACTTTTATGATTAGCAGGCTTTTTGTCTTTACGAGAACCAGACTTAAATTCAGTCTTATAATCATCTCGCTTATAAGCTCTAATTTTATTAGTTATATTATTCATATCATTTTTGTTTCTGCAAGTATAAACATAATCAGCAATACGACCATATTTATTAAACATATTTTAACAATTAGTTTTAATCCACTTCTAAGGCTGATACAGCAACTTTGATTTAAAACAATATAAACTATCAATTCGATAAAGAAAATGGCATACAGCGAATGTCTGAAAGCGAGATAGGCATTCAATGAGCATTTATCGAAATCCGCAAAATACAGCCGAATACCGGAAAAGAAGAATTTCTGCATTAGCAAGATTAGTAGCATCAGTAAAATCAGCAAATCGAGCAGGTTTAGTAGTCTTAGACAAATTAGCTTATTGCCGACCCCCCGTAGAGGATTGAACAAGTGCTGACTTTCTTTGCCAGCATTAGCAGCAACAATAGCATCAGCTATATTATTTACAGCAGTAGTATTATAAAGAACAACAGAAAGAGCAAGACTAAACCTGTGTAGTTCCTCTACGGGGAGTGTTATCAAGAGAAACGGCAGAATCGTCTTAATTGGCACGAGCAACAAGAACGTCTTGAACGTCTTGAATAGCAAGAACAGTAGCAACTATATGAAATAGCAGCAGTATCTATAATAGCATAATAAATATAATAATATAATTAATATATAAATATAATATATTATA
>ERZ772879.44-NODE-44-length-94949-cov-6.484720_pt1 | contig 94949 bp, 76 predicted proteins | sample MGYA00580582_ERZ772879 | MGnify/ENA primary metagenome ERZ772879 (study PRJEB29015, sample SAMEA2737682) | human gut metagenome | biome: human gut; feature: human-associated habitat; material: faeces | place: China | collected 2012 ... | reverse complement strand
TATTCGTCGGAAACATTTATAAAAAATGAACTTCGTTCATTTTGTTTCCTCCTCTTATAATTTTTCATCTGCCATAAGATTTTCACATTTGCTTAATCTTTCATAACTTTTCTGCTGTCCTACTGTTAAGAACAAATATAGAATTTCTATAATTGTTGTTGCTGATACTCTTGAGAAATAAAACTCATTTAAGAATAATTTTTCTCTGGTAGCCGTCTGTATATGATAATCTACTGTCTTTGCAATAGTCGAATCGGGATTATTTGTAATGCCAATGGTTGTTGCTCCATTTTCCTTTGCGGCCTCAACCATTTTCTGAACCTGCTTCGACTCTCCTGTGTTAGAAATTGCAATTAACACATCTTGTTCTTTTAAAGTCATAGAAAATGATAATTGAGTTTCCCATATGCTTCCTGCCATGGAGCGGATTCCAATTTCATTAAACTTATATGCTCCGTCTAAAGCTACAGGAATCGTATTTCCTACTGCAACAAACTGTACAATTCCCGCATTCTGTATGCTTTCAAGAATCTTATCAAATTCTTTTGTATCTATTAACGAAATGGTCTGCTTCATTTCTTCTATTTTATTTGCCAAAATATTTTGTAATGACTGTCCGATATCTTCTCTTGTAATATCATTAGAAACCGGTATGTTGTCATCACCTTCAACAATTTCTCTAGCCAGTGCAATCTTTAAATGGTGAAATCCGTCCACGTCACACTTTTTACAAAATCGTGAAACACTTGCTACACTTGTTCCACTATTCTTAGCTAATTCTGAAATTGTCATATTTACAACTTCTTTATAATTGCTAAGTATGTAATTTCCTATCTTTTTTTCCTGTTCAAAAAACGAGTCATATAATCTGTTTATTTTCTCAATTATCGAAATATTTTTTTCCATCTTATTTCCTTTCACAAAAATCATTTTCACGTCTTTATAATACGCAATAATCATTTTCATGTCAATATCTTTTATGAAAATCATTTTCTCGGTTCTTTTTTATGAAAGATTTATTTTCCTACCACATTTATTAATTTTTTAATAAATATTTTGACCTAATTAAATTTTTATTTTATGATTTATTTTAGATGTGATGAAAGTATCATAATATGCCTCAGAACTTGTAACCTCTATGCCTTTATCACTATCATTTAAGTATTCAATTATTTTTATTATGAATTGGAGATTATATATGATTATTTGTAAAAATAGAGAACTAAAAGCCAAAACTAAACTTGTTATTTTTGATATGGACGGACTGATTTTTGATACGGAAAAGTTGTTTATGGAAACTCAGGCTCCTATATTAGAAAAATACGGTTATAAACAAAGAAAAGAAAATTATGTAAAAACATTAGGTATTGCCGGAGAGACTCTCAAACGTACTCTTTATGATATTTACGGTTCTGATTATCCTGATGAGATAATCTCTAACGAGACCCGAAAACAGGTGAATTATATAATTGAAAAAAACGGAGTTCAGATTAAGCCCGGAATAAAAGAGCTTTTGCAGGCTCTATTTGCTGCAAACATTCCATGTGTAGTTGCTTCATCCACTAAAACTGAAATTGTATTAAAATATTTAAAGCGTGCAGGAATTGATAAATATTTTAGTTTCGTTATTGGTGGTGACAAAGTTAACGAATCTAAACCAAACCCTGAAATTTTTCTTAAAGCATGGAAATCAGTGGATGTTCCCTTAGAAGCTGCTCTTATATTGGAGGATTCTGAAAATGGTTTATTAGCTTCAAAGAATGCAAATATTTCTTCTATTTGTATACCTGACTTAAAATTTCCTGAACCTGAGTACGAATCCATTCCCGCATATATTGTAGAAACTGGATTAGATGTTATTGATATTTTGGGAATTTAAATGAGTTTTATTTTTGTAAATTAATTAACTTTTTTTATTTTTGAGTTTTAAATAACTTTACTTGGAGAATTTGACCAACTTTATTGTTAAACTTTAAATAACTTTTATTTCGGAGAATTTAAACAACTTTATAACTCAGATATGAAATTTTTATTCACTTTAATTTAAAACAAAAACCACATCTTTACCTATTTTCTTTTAGTTTTAACTTTAAAAATAGTATATCTGATGTGGTTTTTATATTTCTAAATCTTATTTATATTTTTTAATCTGTTCACTTAAAAATTCAGGATCTTCAAAATAATCAATCTTCATTGCATGTTTAACTTCGCTTAAAGTCTGTGCTGCTCTTTCCTGTGCAACTTCTGTTCCTTTTTTAAGGATTTCGTATACACCTTCGATGTCTTTTTCGTATTCTTTTCTACGTGCTCTTATTGGAGAAAGCTCTTCCTGGATAACATTGTTAAGGAACTTCTTAACCTTAACATCCCCAAGTCCACCTCTCTGGTAATGAGCTTTTAATTCATCAAGGTTTGCATATTCAGGAAGATATTCTGCAAAATGTCCTTCATTTGAAAATGCATCCAAATATGTGAATACTGTATTTCCTTCAATCTTACCCGGATCTTCGATACGGATATGATCAGGGTCTGTAAACATAGACATTACTTTCTTCTTAACTTCCTTCTCATCTTCTGAAAGATAGATACAATTTCCAAGAGACTTACTCATCTTAGCCTTTCCATCAATTCCCGGAAGTCTTAAGCATGCCTTATTATCAGGAAGGAGAATCTGTGGTTCTACAAGTGTCTCCCCGTATACTGAGTTAAACTTGTGAACAATCTCTCTTGTCTGTTCAAGCATAGGCATCTGATCCTCTCCTACAGGAACTGTTGTTGCCTTAAATGCTGTAATATCTGAAGCCTGACTGATTGGATATGTGAAAAATCCAGTAGGAATACTTGTTTCGAAGTTACGCATCTGAATTTCTGATTTTACAGTAGGATTTCTCTGCAATCTAGATACTGTAACCAAATTCATATAATAAAATGTTAATTCTGTTAATTCTGTAACTGCTGACTGCACAAATATATTAGACTTAGCAGGGTCAATTCCTACTGACAAATAATCAAGTGCAACTTCCATGATATTGTCTCTAATCTTTGCCGGATTATCTGCATTATCAGTTAATGCCTGTGCATCTGCAATCATAATAAAAATATCATCAAATTCACCTGAGTTCTGTAACTCTACTCGTCTTTTTAATGAACCTACATAATGTCCTACATGAAGTTTTCCTGTTGGGCGGTCACCTGTTAAAATAATTTTTCCCATAACTACTATTTCCTATCTTCTCTTTATCATTTTAATTTTTCAAATTACTGTTTCTTCTATAAACACTAATATTGTCACATTATACCACAAATACTCTTTATGGGAAAGTTTCTAAAATATATTTTCATTTTGATTGATAAAGTAATTTTTATGATTAAAATAAAGATAATAAAACAAAATGTGTATTATAATAAATTTGTTATCAGGATATCTCCTTAATAACCTGATATGTTATAAAATAATTTTACTCTTACGATGTAACAAAGGAGCGTGTTTATATATGAATAGAAAAAATATTAATGGAAAAACAGTCTCTTTTTCAAAGACTGAGCAGGTACATGTAATAAAGCCATGTGATTTAAATGGTGGCGGTCGTTTATTTGGCGGAGCATTACTTTCTATGCTTGATGAAATTGCAGGAATTGTTGCAAAGCGCCATTCCGGCTGCAATAATGTAACAACTGCTGCAATCGACCATTTAGACTTTAAAGATGGAGCCTATGTAAATGATTTGCTGGTAATTATCGGTTATGTAACATATACCGGAAACACTTCAATGGAAGTTCGCATAGATACTTATGTTGAAAATAATGAAGGAATGCGCCACCCTATTAACAGAGCTTTCTTTGTAATGGTTGCAATGGGCGCTAATAACAGACCAACAAAAGTTCCACCGCTTATCATTGAAAATGAATTTCAACAGGCCGAGTGGGACTGTGCCCTTAAACGAAAAGAAAACCGAATCAAGATGAAGAATGATTTTTAATTTCATTCACATATGCAATATATTTTTCTCTTTAAATTTATAATTGCATTCAAATAAAATATATATCACTTAATTAAATTAATTTATTTTTCACTTGACATTTTTTCTTTTTTTGTTCCATCCCTTTATTTAGGGCATTCATTTTGCAAACACTATATATTGTGTTTTTGTTTTTTAATTTTCGCAATATTTGGTAGACATTCATTTAGCTTAGTGCTATAATCTAATGCATGCGAAAGAGTTAAACACCTTACTTGATTATCATAGTTTAACACATCGCTTTTTTATTGCCTAAAAAGCACAATGTATTTAATTGTGTTTAATATAGAACAGCATTATTATCACATTTTTAATGCTGTATACATGATATATGAAAAAGAAAGAAGGAACGAAAAAAATGATAAGTGTTATTAAACGTGACGGTCATAGAGCTACTTATGATCGTAACAAAATTGTATCAGCTATTCAGAAGGCGAACACAGAAGTCGACCAGGAAGAAAGAATTAGTGAGGAACAGATTTATAATATATTAGCTTCTATTGAAAACCGTGGTTTTGATGAGATGGCAGTTGAAGATATTCAGGATATTATTGAACAGAAGCTTATGGCAGAGAAGAAATTTGTTCTTGCAAAAACATACATCATTTATCGTTATACAAGAGAACTTGTTAGAAAAGCCAATACTACTGATGATTCTATTCTTGCATTAATTGGTAATACTAATAAGGATGTTATGGAAGAGAATTCAAATAAGAACGCTGTAGTTGCATCAACTCAGCGTGACTTAATTGCCGGTGAAGTTTCAAGGGATTTAACAAGAAGAGTTTTACTTCCTGAAAAGATTTCTAAAGCTCACGATGAAGGAATTCTTCATTTCCATGATTCAGACTATTATTTGCAACCTATTTTTAACTGTTGTTTAATCAATATAGGAGATATGCTTGATAACGGAACTGTTATCAACGGAAAATTAATTGAAAGTCCTAAGAGTTTTCAGGTTGCATGTACTGTAATGACTCAGATTATTGCAAGCGTTGCAAGCAGTCAGTACGGTGGACAGTCTGTTGACATTAAGCATTTAGGAAAATATCTCCGTAAAAGCCGTGAAAAATATACAAGAAATTATCTTTCAAAATATGGAGATAAGGTTGACCCTGAGACATTAGAATCATTTGTAAATGACAGACTTTATGATGAATTAAAGTCAGGTGTTCAGACAATCCAGTATCAGATTAATACTTTAATGACAACTAACGGTCAGTCACCATTTGTTACTCTTTTCTTAAACATCGATGAAAATGATGAATATGTAGATGAAGTAGCAATGATTGTTGAAGAGATTTTAAGACAGCGTTATGAGGGAATTAAAAATGAACAGGGTGTTTACGTTACTCCTGCTTTCCCTAAACTTATATATGTTTTAGATGAACATAACTGCTTAAAGGGTGGCAAATACGACTACATTACTAAGATGGCTGTTAAATGTTCTTCTAAGAGAATGTATCCTGACTATATTTCAGCTAAGAAAATGCGTGAAAATTACGAAGGACAGGTATTCTCATGTATGGGTTGCCGTTCTTTCCTTTCTCCTTGGAAAGATGAAAATGGTAATTACAAATGGGAAGGTCGTTTCAACCAGGGTGTTGTAAGTATTAACCTTCCACAGATTGGTATTATTTCAGGACAGGATGAAGAAAAATTCTGGCCACTTCTTGAAGAGAGATTATCTCTTTGCTTTGAAGCACTTATGTGCAGACATCATGCATTAGAAGGTACACTTTCTAACGTCAGCCCAATTCATTGGCAGTATGGTGCTATTGCAAGACTTGGTAAAAATGAACCTATTGATAAATTATTACACGATGGTTATTCAACTATTTCTCTTGGTTACATTGGTTTATATGAAGTAACTAAATTAGTTAAAGGAGTTAGCCATACAGACCCTAAGGGACTTGATTTTGCATTGCGTGTTATGAAACGTTTAAGAGCTGCTTGTGATTCATGGAAAGAAAACACAGGTATTGCATTTGGTTTATACGGAACACCTGCTGAATCATTATGTTATAGATTTGCAAGAATTGATAAAGAAAAATTTGGCGATATCAAGGATGTTACAGATAAGGGTTATTATACTAATTCTTACCATGTTGATGTTCGTGAAAAGATTGATGCTTTCAGCAAATTTACTTTTGAAAGTCAGTTCCAGTCTATTTCTTCAGGTGGTGCTATTTCATATGTTGAAATACCTAACATGCGTAACAACCTTGAAGCTCTTGAAGAATTAGTTAAATTTATATACGATAACATACAGTACGCTGAATTTAACACTAAATCAGATTATTGTCATGTATGCGGATATGACGGAGAAATTATTATCAATGATGATGGCGAATGGGAATGCCCACAGTGTCACAACAAAGATCATTCTAAGATGAATGTAACAAGAAGAACTTGCGGTTATTTAGGTGAGAACTTCTGGAATGTTGGTAAGACAAAAGAAATTAAAGCACGAGTTTTACATTTATAGTAACATATATTTCCTACAGGGCCTTTGCAATTAATTTGGCGAAGGCCCATTTTAATGTATTATTTCAATAAATTGGAGGTTGCTTATGAATTACGCAGATATTAAGCGTTATGATGTTGCTAACGGTCCCGGAGTAAGAGTTTCCGTGTTTGTTAGTGGCTGTACTCACAGATGTCCCGGTTGTTTTAACGAAGAAGCTTGGGACTTTAACTTTGGAAAACCTTTTACACAGGAAACAATTGATTATATAATAGATTTGCTTAAACCTGATTTCTACAAAGGTATTACGTTTCTTGGTGGTGAACCTTTAGAACACGTAAATCAGCAGGGGCTTCTTCCTCTTGCGAGAAAGATTCGTGAAGTATATCCTGAAAAATCAATTTGGTGTTTTACAGGATATGATTTTGAAAAAGATGTACTCGGTCGAATGATTAATGAATGGCCTGAAACTAAAGAACTTCTTTCTTACATAGATGTTTTAGTTGATGGTGAATTTATCGAAGCTCAAAAAGACTTATCTTTAGTATTTAAAGGTTCAGCTAATCAAAGACATATATTAGTTCAGGAATCAATGAAATCCGGCTCTCTTGTATTATGGGAAAAACCGGAATATATTACTAACTTTTAATATTCATTATGAAAGGATTTAACTATGACAGCAAATATTAATATTAAGAAACTTAAAGATTCAGCAGTCATTCCAACATACGGCTCTGAATGGGCTGCCGGAGCTGATTTGTATGCATGCCTTGATACACCGGCAACAATTCTTCCAGGAAATACTGTTTTCATTCCAACAGGTATCGCTCTTGAAATTCCTGTAGGTTATGCAGGACTTATTTATGCCCGCAGTGGTCTTTCCTGCAAACAAGGTTTGGCTCCTGCAAACAAAGTAGGTGTTATTGACGCTGACTATCGTGGTGAAATTATTGTTGCTCTTCATAATCATGGTGATTCTGCAAAAACTGTAGAACCCGGCGATAGAATTGCTCAAATGGTCATCACTCCATTTTTAACAGCTAACTTTATCGAAACAGATGAATTAAATGATACTGTTCGTGGTGAAGGTGGTTTTGGTTCCAGCGGAAAAAACTAAATAAAATAACGCTAAGTTATATGGCATCTTCAATTTTTATACAAAAATCGAAGGTGCCATTCTTTATTCTCCCCGCATTACTTTATCTATCAGTACAGCAAGAGGTTCTGCTGCATTTACGGCCTCCTGATATGTATTTGTCTGAGCACCAATTTCAATAAGCATACACTGTCTGCACACTCCAAGGTTATATTCATATGCATTAATGTAATTTCGTCGTGTAAAATCAGGATAATAAGCTTCCGCAGCTAATTTCATCTGGAGCGTAAGTGCTAAATTTTCAAATAAATAATCATTATGCAAATAACTTATATCTCCACTTTCCTTAAATCTTGACATTCCATTTAAAAACATTATTTTAGCTGTTGGTTTTCCATTTATTTCTGTCACAAGATGGGTATTGTCATTTACGCCATCCCTATGTATATCCAACACCAAAGATATTGAAGGATTGTCTTTTAATATCTTTTTTACACCTTTTTCAGACTGGGTATAGGCTTCATTTCTATCAAGTACGCCATTTACAATATCATATGTTGTTTTATCGTGGATTACATTGTATCCAAATTGTTTTGATAATACTTTTTCCAATCTGTTTCCCACACCTATTATGGTTGTATTTTTATCCTCTGAATTACTATTTGAAAATGTCTCCATGGAATGTGTATGATAAATTAATATCTGAGGCTTTTTATTATTTCCTTTTATTTTAAATTTTTCGCTTAACGCCTTATCAAGTGGCATATCACTTTCTCTTATTGTAGTAGCTGCTGTAACAGTGTAAAATCTTTCAATGACCTTTTTAAACGAGCCTAAATTATCCTTTGTATATTTTGTGCCTGTCATTTTAGGTATTGGAACTAATTCTTTCTTCGCTTCTTCTACTTTTGTCTGTGGTTGTGTAGTTGTCTCTTCCACGGTTTCTAGTTGCGTCGTTTCCGGTTGTTCAGTTGCATTAACTTTATCATAAATTAACTGCACAACCTGTTTATATCCCGGGTCATTTGTATCATAAGAATATTCACTTCCATTTATATACTCTGTTACTACCGATTCTAAAATTTGTTTCTTCATTTCTTCTGACAAATCACCATGATTCTCCATATATATCATATACTGCGTTAATATGCTTGTATTTTCAATAATTTCTCCCACAAGAAAATTGGCTGTCTGCACGGCAGCCTCATTAATATTTCCTTTTGCTTTGTCTTTAACAATTGTATTAATGCATTTACTTGCTATATATATACTCAATACTATAATCAGTACTGACACAATTACCTGAAATGTCTTTTCTTTTACATTTAATCGCCATCCGTTTACATGTATTCCCTGCTGCACGCTATCACCTCAACATTTTGTATTGATTAGCAGTATAATGGTAAAAACCTTTATCCACACAATCATTATATGCAGCATGTTTATAATCTATTTATTGAATTTGCAATTATGGTACTTAGATTGTCTACAATTTCATCGACGTCTTTCGGCGTAACAAACATCTGTCCTATATCCTCTGTCATAATTTCTGCAAATAACTGATATTTTTCTTCAACAGTAAAATCCTCAAACACTTTTTGAAGACAGTTATTTTCCATATTCTGCGACAATAGATATATCAACTTATCCATCGTATCATTAACAATCGTAACACTATGCACAACCATAGGAACACCTATTGCTATTACTGTGCATCCAAGATTTTCCCTATTTAACCCCTCTCTATTATTTCCTATTCCTGAACCCGGTATAATTCCTGTGTCAGTAAGCTGAATTGTAGTTGTAACACGTGAAATATTTCTTGCCGCAAGTGAATCAATCGCTATTATCAAATCAGGCTTCATTTCATCTACTATACCCTTTACTATTGAGAATGTTTCCATTCCTGTCTGTGCAAGGACTCCCGGTGAAATACAATATATGTTTTTTCTTATTTGAACTAATGAGGCAGTTCTTGGTCCTATTGCATCAGGTGTAGCCTGAGCATTTCCTAATCCTACTATTAAAATAGCTTCAGGTCTTTTGTCTTTTCCGATATTTGCGTTAATTAAATGTCCTATATTTTTCAATAATTCGTCTGAAATTTTTTTCTGGTTATATTTATCATCTTCTTTGGCATACTTTGTTTCTATAGTAATATAATGCCCTTTTGGCTTTCCCATGACTTTAGCACCTTTTTCAGTTTTAATATTTACAAGAGTTGTTGTCATTTTAAGTTCATCATTATACTTTTTCTTTAACTCAACTCCATCTATCTCAACATTATCTTTAAATTTTTCACGTTCTTCTAAAGCTAAATCTGTATATATATCCACTCTATCTTCTCTATTTTTAAATCCTTTAAACTTCATATTATTCACCTTCACATTTTTTATTTATTTTGTGCAAATAATTGTAATTTATTATTCAAAAATATATTGACATTACATGCTCAATATCATAGAATACTAGTTGATGTCTGTGTCATACGTCCGCAAATCCAATGGCACAGATGGTGAAACTATTTAATTCCTAATCTCTCTCAAGGGAATTAAGAAACTTATTATTTCACGGAGGTGGACACGATGGCTAACATTAAGTCAGCAAAGAAAAGAATTCTTGTTAATCAGACAAGATATGAAAGAAACAAATCAGTTAAATCTGCAATCAAGACAGCTACTAAGAAAGTAGAAGCTGCTGTAGCTAACAAAGACAAAGAAACAGCTCAGGCAGAATTAATTAAGGCAATCAAGCTTATTGAAACAGCTGGTTCAAAGGGAGTATTCCACAAGAACAACGTTGCTAGAAAAGTTTCAAGATTAACAAAAGCAGTTAACTCAATTGCTTAATTATTAATAAAAAGAAGCTGTAGCTCTATTTATTAGAGTTACAGCTTCTTTTTTAATCCGTACTTTTTACTTTCTTATACAACAAAGCTGCCTCTTTAACGAGACAGCTCTGTATTTATTTGTTAATATTTTTTAATTAACTATTATCAGTTTTTGTAATTATTAGTTCTATTTACTTCTAATTTTTCTAACCTTACTGTATTTTCCGTATACTTTCTTTCCGTTTACAATTACATATGCACGTACTTTTATATAGTATACTTTGTTACTCTTAATCTTTGTAAGAACTTTCTTAGTCTTGTTATTCTTCTTTACGTTAACTTTTGAAGCTTTCTTAAACTTCTTATTTGTTGCGTAACGAATTTCATAACCTTTTGCTTTCTTGTTCTTCTTCCATGTTATAGTAACTTTTGCCTTCTTAGCAGAAATTTTAACTTTCTTAACCTTTGCAGGTGATTTTACAGATGAACCATCAGTTAAAGTTCCTGTTGTTACTTCCTGGTTTGATGAACCTGTTGTAGTAACATCCGGTTTCTTAGTAGTTGTTTCTTCTGCTTTCTTAGTTGTAGTTTCTTCTACCTTAGCTGTTGTTTCTTCTACCTTAGTTGTTGTAGATTCTTCTACGTTACCGGTTGTTGTTTCTTCCGGTGTTGTTGTTTCTTCTTCTTTTGCCTTTGAGCCTAAAACTTCTATTTCTGCAAGACCAACTGCTGTTGTTGAATCTGAAACTTTATCTACAACAAATTTAATATTTTTAACAACTTTTTCTTCACCTAAATTGATAATCTTAACAGAACCATCATTTGGAAGTTCTCCAACTTCAATTCTTGTTCCATCATCTAATTCTAAATGTGATGCTGTTATCTGATCATCTGTGTTTGGTCTGTCATAAAGTTTAATTGTTGAAACTTTGTACTCTTCATTGAAAGCAAGATTTAACCAAGCTCCTGCTCCTTCGTTCTTTGTTACCCATTCAGCCCATGGGAATCTTGTATGAAGATTTGCAAGTCCTGTTGCATAACCATCTGCAATACCATCAACTGCCTTAACTGCACTCTGGTCATCCCATCTGCTGTCACTACTGTTTTCACTTGATGCAGTAATGTCTGCAAATAATCCAATACTATTTGTTTCATGTTTATAGAATACTTCGTTAACCTTTGAGAATGAAGCAATCCAGTTGTAGTATTCTGTTGTATACTCACGAAGTGCCTTATCCTTTAAGTTATACTTAAATGGTCCCTGACGCATGCTGTATGGAGTTAATACGTTTTCTCTTTCGCTCCAGTTAAGCATTGTCTTTTCTTCAAGACCATCAAGATGCTGCCAAGCTCCTAAATATGTGTTAAGTTCTTTGCCCCAACCGTAGTTACCCTGATCTTTAGGATATACTTCATCTGTCATATGACTATGAATAATAGCTTCATGAACTGTTGGCTGGAATTTTTCATTTTCTAACTGAATATCCTGAATAGCTTCAATTCCAAATAAACCAAAGTATGCATGATCATAATGCATATCATATCTTGATGTCATATAAACATCTGTTGGGTTAACACTCTTCATTACACTTTCAAGGTCTGCTAAGAAGTTAGCACGTGTGTATGAAGTATGTTCTCCTGTCATAAGATAATGATAATCATTTCTTACGTTTTCATTACCGTATGTTTCTGTTACACCATTTCTTGAAGATAAAAGTTTATCATCTTCTGAAATATAAAGATTATATACAAAACTATCTGTAAATGCTGTTGTGTACTGTCCAACACCCATACCACCGTTATCTGCATAACCTAAGAAGTACAAGTGATCTGTTGGTACACCGATTGTATTTAATGCATTTACTGTATCTCTGATTCTTAATTTACCATGGTCTACACCACTGTAATCTCCGTTTGTTGCATATACAACGTAAACTTCGTCACCATTTGCAACAGCTCTGTTCATAGCACCACCTGCCATTAACATTTCATCATCTTCGTGAGGTGCCATTACTAAGATTCTCTTATGATGTTTAACTTTTGCGTCAACACCGTCAAAGTGTACTTCTGAAACTTTTGCAGTCATACCCTTTTCGAGCTGGAACTTAATTCCTGTAATTTCGTCTTTTGATGCTGATACAACTTTTCCTGAATCTTTTGAATCACATGAACCTGCTTCAACCCATCCTTCAGATGTGTTAACCAATACTTTGTATGGTGCAGCTTCGCCTTCAAAATCAACGCTGAAGTTTTCAATATTGTATTCTCTGTCTAAACCGATTGTTAATGATGGATTTTCATCATCAGCATCAGGTGTCCATGTTGTGTTTGCATCTCTATCTGTAACATTTTCTCCATCCTTAGATGATGAAACTGTTACCGGCTGGCTGTATGCCAAGTCAATATCAATGTTCTGTCCTTTTTCAGTAAGAACAATCTTGTTTTCTTCTTCAGGATTGATTACTTCTTCACCTAAAACTTTTACTTCACTAATTGCAGGCCAAACTTCTACTCTTAACTCTTTGTGAAGTGGTAACTGTGTTAATGTTACACGAACATACTGATATTTATTATTTGCATATTCTGCTGCAATCTTACCGTACTGTTCTTTTGAGAAATCAGTGTTAGCTGTGTTATCCCATAACATATCCCAGCTATTCTTATCATTTGAACCTTCTACCTTATACTGCCATGCCTGACCGTAAGCCGGTGTTGAAGCTGCCTGAGCATCTTCAAGTGTAGGAAGTACTTCATGTTCAAATACTAAGTCAAACGCCTGAATCTGTTGAGCCTTTCCAAGATCAACCATCCACCATGCACCTACTTTTTCTGAATCTCCATTACCTACCCAAAGTGTTCCGTCGTTTCCGTCAATTGCATTTGCAGGATCTCTACTTACTGTTGAAGCTGTTGCTTCTCCTTCAAGTGCAAAGTTAGTAAGTTCTTTTGGTCTGTATACGTTAAACTCTGCTACTGCAGGCCATGCATCTTCAATAGTATCTCCAAATGTAAATCTAACATATGAGTATTTCTTTTCTGTTATAGATTTATCTAAAGTTACTTTCTGTGTAGATGCAACTTCTTCATTTGCTGTCTGATCCCAGATAACATCCCAGTTAGTCTTGTCTGTTGAAGCTTCTACTTTATATTTCCATGCTGATTTAGCTTTATCACCACCGAAAGTAACATCTAATTTTTCGATATTATAACTTCCGTCTAAATCTACAATAAAGTTTGCTCTGTCTTCTGTAACTGTATCACCCTGATTTGACCAACCATTTGAAATCCACATTGTTGTTTCATCACCATCCACAATGTTTGATCCTACGCATCCAGGATCCCAATCACTCTGAGATGATGTAGTTACAGTCTTATCAAGTGAAATATTAGTTTCTGTATCTGAAATTCTTTTCTTCTTTGATAAAACAATGTTATCAAACTTAACCTGATCTACACCATTATCTGACTTAATTACGATGTATGTTGCAGGGACCTTTTTCTTAAAGTTAGTTGTAAATGTCTGCTTCTTGCTTGTTACTGTAAATGTCTCGCTTTCTTCTCCTGCTTCAACCTTTACAGTAGCTGTTCCTTTAGCACAATATGCTTCAAAACTTGTTAAAGCATACTTGTCAGGAATAGCTATTTTGTTAGCCTGTTCTTCATTAGTATATGAAGTAGCCCATAATTTACCGTCTGTTACGTTCCAACCACGGTTACCGAAGTCACAGTTAGAATATACACCTGTTAATGCTCCGTTATTGCAATCATCAAAATCTAATAAAATCTTTCCTTCACCAAGGTCTTCTTTAATACCACTGTTGTAGCTGTTATCAGCACCAATGTTAGGCTTAACAAATGATTTTACTTCGTTTCCGTAGAAATCCTGTCCTCCATTATCAATAACTGAAATACCCTGATCAATAACTGTTGCTCCATCTTTAAGTTTGTATCCGTCAACAGTACCATAAGTAATCTTAAATTCGCCGTTAACGTCTTCAACTGTTGCGCTTGTTCCTTCTTCTAACTTAACATAGTCGCTCTTAACTGCTACCTTAGCATTTTCATCGTCAGCTCTTCTATTGTTAAGGTTTGCTCCACCATAAGCATTGTTATTTACAACACCCATATAACGTGAATCCCAAGCCTGTGCCTTATTTACTCCGTTGTCATCTATCTTTTGAGCTTCTGTTATAATGACATTATTTCTAATTTTAAATCTATCAGTAGAAGTTACTGCTGTTGTATCATCCCAGCTACGTGTAATAGATCCATCATGGTCTGCATCCATGTAAATCAAGTTGTTATATGCATCCAAGCTTCCATTACCGCCCTGACATAATGTTAATACAGCACCACCTCCATAACGGTTTGTACCATATCCATCATTAACACTGATGTTATATCTGTAGTATGTCTGATATGATGTTCCTAATGCACATTCAAAGAATGAACCTGATGGATTGTCATGTGTATAGTTGTACTGAACATAATTTAAGTCTGCATAAACGTCAGCGTCAAACGCCTGTGAATCTTCCTTATCGTCGGAAGCTCCTGATCCAAACACTTCGTTGTACTGGCAGATTGTTTTCTGACCATGTTCCCACCAAATAGGAACGTTTCCGTTAGGACCACTGTTACAACCATTTGCAACATTATATTCAATAAATGCATTTTCATAATCTGATGGACAGATAGCTGCGTTACCTACGTTTTCGCAGTAATTGCTACGAATTACAAGATTTTTACTTCTATATGTTCCACCGCCACCTTCAGTAATTCCACTTTCACCAGGGAATGTTGAGCTTCCCCAAGTTGAAATAAAGTTAATACCATAATGATTAACATTTTTTACATAGTTTCCTTCTACAGTGATGTCTTCCCAATTAGTAGCTTTCTTGTTACCACGGATAGCATATACAATACCACCACGGCCGATACCTGCCTGCTGTCCGATTGGAATTGAAATTACGTCATGAACGTATGTATTCTTTACATTAATTTCATGAAGTGTACCTGTATCCTGACCCATAATCAAAATACCATATTTCTTAATGTGGTCATCTTTTGTTTCTGTATGGTTTGTTACTTCAATAGATGTGATTTCCCAGTATTCCTGATTATAGAAATATACTGCTGTGTTAAATACACGATTCTCTAAATCATCACCTTTGTCTCCGCACCAGCTATCACCATTGATAACAGGTCTGCCGTCTTTAACGTCACCATATGCGTCAATTGTAATAGGGTTTCCTTTTTCACCTGAACCCTTTGGACTTAAAAGACCGCTCCATGAACATCCTCTTTTAAATCTAAGCTTATCACCCGGCTTGAAAGTAGTTGCATTAACTTTTTCAAGTGACTTCCAGGCTTTTGTTTCACTAGTACCGTCATTATCGTCATTTCCATTTTCGGAATCAACATAATAACTTACACCTGTTGCCTTTGCACTATTTTCTGTATCTGCTGCCGCAAATGTCACATTGCCCATAACTGTTGTAACAACTAAAGCAAGTGAAAGAAAAAGTGCCAACAAACGATTTCTCTTCATATCTTTTCTCCTTTGTTTATAACATTTTCCCACAACAAAAGTTGCAGGTGTTCCACGTTGTTAAATAAAAATCCGTTCACTATATGCGCGGACAAATTATAAATACTTTGCAGCATCCTTATCTACAATTACCGTAAGATTGTTATGTAACTGTAAAATAGATGCCGGAATTTTTGGAGTTACAGGTCCAAAGAATGCATCTTTTACAATCTGTGCTTTCTTTTCGCCATTTGCAATCAGTAAAATTCGTTTAGATTGCATTATTGATTTAATACCCATAGAAAAAGCTTTTTCAGGAACTTTTTCTCCTTCATGGAATAGTCTTGAGTTTGCATCGATTGTACTTTGTGTAAGTTCAACACAATGTGTTGTCTTTTCAAATGATTCGCCCGGTTCATTAAATCCGATATGACCATTTAATCCGATTCCCAATAACTGCATATCGATTCCGCCTACACTCTTTATGACATTCTCGTATCTTTCGCATTCAGCATCATCATCTATTGCCATTCCATTTGGTAAATGAGTATTTTCTTTTTTGATATTAATTCTGTCAAACAAATATTTGTTCATAAAATATCTGTAGCTCTGTTCATGTTCTGCAGGTAATCCTTTATATTCATCAAGATTAACTGTTCTTGCTTCTGAGAAATCAATATCTCCTTTTTCATACCAGTCAACTAACTGATTATATGTTCCAATAGGTGTCTCGCCTGTTGCCAGTCCAATTACAGCATTAGACTTCATTATTATCTGTGCAGATAAATAATTTGCAGCCTTTCTGCTCATGTCATTATAATCTTTAGCTATAATAATCTTCATTGTGAAATTACCTCTTTCCCTGTTCTATTAAAAAATTAACAAATGTGCTAACCCCACCACCAAGTACTTCTACATTTTCAGGTCTGCTTCCTTCAAGTGAAGATACATCGTAGAAATCACCATTTTTTGTTTTTTCTGTCTTCATAAAGCTATCACTTCCAAATAGTCCGTCTTCAATTCCCACATACTCATCACCCCAGTATGAACATTCCTCAGCTTTAATTCCTTCTGACTCAAATTTACTTAAAATAGTATTAACATTGTCGCTCTTACATGAAATTCCTACTTCTAAATATTTTGCATCACATGTTGCTGAAACCTTTGTTCCAAATCTTTCTCCAATTTCTTCTGAAATTGAAACCATCTGCTTTAAGCCACCATTTATTCCATGCTCACTTAAGATATTCTTTACTCTTGACATTTCATCTTCCTGCATAAACAATTGGTCTCCACGTTCGTCATTAACCATTAAATCTATTTTGCAGTAATTAGGTCTTGAGAAAACAATATCTGTTTCTAAGTTATATTTTTCTAATAACTCTCTGTGAACCTGATAACAAATATCATGAATAGTAAGTAAGCCATTTTTATCCGGGATGCAGTCGGCAAACACTACCGGTTTGCCGTCAACCATTTCATAGTTATATGCACCTCGTCCAAGTCCTAAGTAAAGATTTGAAGCTTCTTCTTTTGTAAAATGTTCATGAAGTTTTCCCTTTGCAATCTTGTCATAAGTTGTTCCACTTACAATAACAAGCTTTACTCCCTGCTGTAGCAACGGTTTCATCGCTGCTACAACTTCTTCTACAGGGGCCTGTCTTGACATAACTGCTGTTCCATCCCAGTCAAAAAATATTGCTTTATATTTCTTGGACATATCTATCTCCTTCCTTACTTAGAACTATCTTTTCTCCTAAACTTTCATATGAAAGTTCGCAATCATTAAGAAGTGTATATTCTACCTTCTTATCAGCAACCTTTATGTTAAGATTACTTCCTTTGTACTGAAGGCGAAATTCATATGACTTCCACTGACTTGGTAATTTAGGATTAATCTGAAGATATCCTGCATTTGATCTTACTCCTGCAAATCCAAATACAATTCCCTGCCATGTTCCTGCCATATTTGCTGCATGAATACCAGCATAGAAATTGTTATGAATATCATCTAAATCCATACGTGCTGACTGTGAGAAATATTTGTAAGCTTCATCATCATATCCAATCTGGCTTGCTAAGATTCCAAAAATACATGTTGATAATGATGAATGATGAAGTGTTACTGTCTGATAAAAATCATAATTTCTCTTTAATTCTTCATTTGTAAAATAATTGCTATGAAGTAACATTCCTAAAATTGCATCAGCCTGTTTTGCCATCTTCTGTCTGTAAACAAACAATGGATGATAATTTTCATAAAGCAAATGTCTCTTTTCGTCAGGAATCTTTGACTCATCCCAAGGTTTTCTCATTAAAAATCCATCATCCTGAGGATAAATCTGCATTTTTTCATCATATGGGAAATACATATTTTCAATGATTCTATCCCAGTAATCAATTTCTTCTTCCTTGAAATCTATCTTTTTAACTAATGCATCATAAGCATCTTTATCAATTTCTTTCATTTTTTCAAGTGCCCATTTAGCATCTCTTATATTTTCCCTTGCCATAAGGTTTGTATAGAAATTGTTATCAACTATAGCATTATATTCATCCGGTCCTGTTACTGCACAAATGCAATACTTGTTATCCTTACATTCTGCAAAGCATCCTACATCAGCCCAGACTCTTGCCGTTTCGACAAGAACTTCTGCTGCTTCATCTACTAAGAACTTATCATCTCCTGTAATATCAAGATAAAGTTTAAAAGCGTAAGCTATGTCTGCATTAACATGATACTGTGCTGTTCCAAGTGGGAAGTAAGTAGAAGCTTCTTCTCCATTTATTGTTCTCCATGGATATAACGCACCTTTTTCATGTCCAAGTATTTTTGCACGGTCTCTTGCCTGATTCAATGTGTCATATCTGTAATTAAGTAGCTGTTTTGCTAACTCTGATTCTGTGTAAATGAATACCGGAAGCACATACATTTCCGTATCCCAGAAATAATGTCCTTCATAGCCTTCACCACTAAGTCCCTTTGCTCCCATGCCTGTTCTGCCATCACGACCTGCAGACTGCATTATGTGGAACAAATTGAATCTTATTCCCTGCTGAAGTGCCTCATCACCTTCAACCTTTATATCCGCTTTACTCCAGAATTCGTCCATATGTTTTTTCTGAAGTTTCTCCATTTCATCATATCCAAGATCCATTGCCTTCTTAAGTTCATCCTTAATGAAGTCAATCATCTTGTCTTCTGCGATGTCAAAATCACAAGTATATGCGATCATTTTTTCAAATACATATGTTTTACCTTCCTCCACTGATAATTCATATGTAAGTGATGCGTCTTCTTCTAAAACTTCGCTGTTTTTTATTACACCTTCACATTTTGTAAGACTACCGCATGCCATTGACAATCCACTGTGGATTACTTTTCCTTTATGAAGTAAATAATCACCTTCTGCTTTTAACTCTTTAACTGCTAAATGCTTTCCATATGGGCCATAGTCAATTAATGGATTTGTTTTTCTTGTATGGTTTTCTACTCCTGCTTCTAGATATGTAGTAAGTTCTACTTTTCCGCTAAAATTAACAGGAGTTAATTTTAGCTGAATCGCCATAATGTTCTTCTTTTCTAAAGAAACAAGTCTTCTAAATTCAGCTACAACTTTTTTACCATTAGGAGATTTCCATGTAACATTTCTTACTACAACTCCATCTTTCATTAAAAGCTTACGATTATAATTAATTATTTCACCCTGATTTAAATCAAACACATCGCCATCAATAACAATCTTTGTTTTCTTAAGATCTGGCAAATTTAATAATGACTGACTTTTTTCAGGAAATCCGAAATTCCATTCGCCATACATAATATGTTCGCTCTCGTAAAATCCGTTAATGAAATTTCCTTCAAGACCTTCATCTACCGTAAATGGATATCCCTCATCAAATGTTCCTCTTGTTCCTATATATCCATTAGAAAGAGCAAATGTAGTCTCATTTCTATAGTTCCACTCTTTTAAGAATTTTTCTTCTGTAATTACCCATTCTTCGATAGGATATGTATTTGCACCCATGCTGCAATCTCCTTTCTCTTATCCTTTTACTGCTCCTGCTGTCAAACTTTCCATTACCTGTTTCTGTAATATGATAAAGAATATAATTGTTGGTAACACCGTAATTACTACCGCCGCAAAAAGTGCAGAATAGTTATTTGCAAATGTTCCTAAATAATAGTTAAGTGCAATAGGTACTGTTCTTGCCGTATCACCACTTGTAAGCATTAATGCGAAGTAGAATTCGTTCCATGTATTGATAAACTGTAACATTGCGATTGTTGCAAGTCCCGGTTTAGCTAATGGTAAAACTACCTTTGTAAATGTCTGAATAAATGTAGCTCCGTCAATGTACGCTGATTCTTCTAATGCTAAAGGTATTGTTTTGTAATAACTTGTCATAACGAAGAATGACATTGGAATACCCATAGCTGCATAAACAATAATTAATCCAAGCTTTGTATCATACAATCCGACTGTCTTAAAGATTGAAAACAATGGCTGTGAAATTGCCTGTGCAGGAAGCATTAATGATGCTGAAATCATAAGAACCAAAATTGTTTTTAATTTAAAATTATATCTTGCTGTTACATATGCACACATTGCAACTACACATAATGTAACTAATACGCTGACACCTACTACAATTACACTGTTTAAGAAATATTTCTGAATAGGTGCATATTTAAATGCATCTGCATAGTTTTTAAAATTAAAACTCTTTGGCAATGACAATGCTGATGCATTGATTTCTGCATAAGTTTTAAATGAACTTAATGCTGCCCAAATAATAGGTCCAATTGAAATAGCTACTATTATTAATAAGAAAATATATTTCGCAATGCCTGCGATTACTCTAATAGCAAGAGGCTTTTTTTTTAAAGTTCTTGGTACGTTAATTGTTTCTGACATTTTATACCTCCTCTATTTCTTTCTTCTGATTAAACAATCTCTGAATTAATATAACTAATACAAGTCCTAAGATAATCTGAATTACACCTACTGCATTAGCTTTACCATAGTTATTTTCAAGTGTTATGATTTTATATAAATACATTGGAAGGTTAAGAGTTGAGTTTCCAGGGCCTCCTCGTGTTGTCATGTAAATAATATCGAACTGAGAAACCATTGCTACTGATGCTAAAATTACACATGTTCCAAATGCATTTTTCATCATTGGAATTGTAATGTATCTGTCAGCCTGTCCTGCTGTAGCTCCATCAACCTGAGCTGCTTCATATATTTCAGGGCTTATAGCTCCCATTTCACCTAAGAATATAAGCATGTTAAATCCTGAGTAGAAAACCCATGTAGCTGTTACTGTCCAGAAAGCATATTTTGAATTTCCGAAAAGGTTAACAACCTGCATAGTATCAATTCCTAATTTTTCATATAACATTTTTACTACACCGAATGTAGGGTTTAAAAGCAATGAGTACATAACTGCTGTTGCTGCTGTTGGGATAATGTTAGGAATTACATATGCAACTCTTGCAAATTTCCATCCCTTTGGCTTTCTTCTTAAAATAAGAGCCATTATAAATCCCATAAGTACATGTAATGTTGACTGAATTACTACCCATTTTAATGTGTTAATGATAGATACTCTAAAGTCCGGGTCTGCAAATATTGTCTTGAAATTATCTAATCCTAAAAATGTTGGTGACTGAGTCAATGTATAATTACAAAGTGAAGTTGTCATAACCATTATGAATGGAATAGCGTACACTATACAAAATAGGATTACACAAGGCAATGCAAATAAAAATATCCATCCTCTCTTGTTTTTTGTAGACATATTTTATACTTCCTTTCAAAAAAATAGTGTTGCACTAACTTTTATTAGTGCAACACTTGATTGTTAAGAATTAATCGTTTTTCTGCGCTGCATCTGTAAGCTTTTTACAAAATCCTTTTGCATCTAAGCTGCCACTTGCAAGTTCAGGTAACTGATTTGAAAATTCATCGATTACATTCTGATACCAGTAAGCCTGATTCTGACCATATGTATATGTTGCTTTTGACTGAATGTCTAATACTTCTGCCATTAATGGATCAGATTCTTTTAAGCTTTCAGGTACTTCAATGTTACTTGATACAGGCTGTAATCCTGCCATTTCCAATGCCTTTAACTGATTTTCAGCTGTTGTTTCGAACTTAAGGAATGCTACTGCTGCTTTAATCTTTTCAGGGTCTTTTGCGCCTACCATGTCACCAGGTGTTGGAACACTTTCCATTCCGTTTCCTGGAAGAAGCATGATACCAACTTTGTCATAGAATCCTTCAGGCGCTTTGTCTTCGCTCTTGAAATCAGGAATCATCCATGGTCCGTTAGGAAGCATTGCTACTTCACCGTTAAAGAAGTGAGTTGCCATTGTGTCATATTTTCCACCTAAAGCATCTGCTGTTGTGTAGTTCTTTAACATCTTCTGAAGTTCTGCTGTTGCTTTTTCAACTACAGGTATGTTGTAATCTGTTGGATACTGAGTATTCATAAATGTGTTTCCTTCATCTCCTGCAGTTCCAATTAAACCACTGTACCAAAGATTTGATAACCAACCTAAGTCTGCACTATCCATACTTACAGGTGTGATACCTTTTGATTTTAATGTGTCACAAGCTTCATAGAATTCATCCCATGTGCTATAAGCTACATCAGGAGCTTCGATTCCTGCTTTTTTGAATAAGTCTTTGTTATAGTAGATATATGAAATTTCCTTTGATACAGGAATTCCGTATACCTTTCCTTCATATGAGTTGAATTCAAGGTCCTGATCACTGAACATTGCTTTCCATTCCGGATCATCATCTAAATATGATGTTATATCCTGAACCTTTCCTGATTCAGCAGCTAAAGCTGTAATATTGTTACCACCGTTTAATACGATGTCAGGAAGATCACCACTTGAGATTAATAATTTAATCTTCTGGTTGTAAGAATCTGTTGTAGGAATTTCTTCAAACTTAAATTCTACGTTCTTACCTTCTTCTGTCTTCTGGAATGCATCAAATAAATATTCATAATAATCTGCTGCATAATCAGTACCTACATGGTAGTTAATTACATTTAATACTACCTTTCCATCATCGCTCTTTGTGTCTTTCTTGCTTGACTTTCCGTCTGAGCCACAGCCTGTCATAAGACCAGCTACCATTGTCAAGCACATGAGTGCACATAACATTTTCTTTCTCATATCTTAACTTCCTCCTTAAAGTTGTTTTGTTTATGTTCACATTATATTGTTTTATTGCAAATATCTGAATAGAATATTTTTACATAAACTTGTGTTTTTTTTACATTATATATAGTAAAAAATTACATACTACTGTGTTGTTTATTTAATTTTTTATACATTTTAGACAATACTATTAATAAATTTACTTTTTGTTTATTGTAGATATTAAATATAAGGGGGAATAAGTATAAAATTGTTAGATAATTTGGGAAATTATTTAGTTTTTTTATAATTCGTCCCCAACATTTCCCATATTGCAGGCACTAAATTGTATGTATTTTTCACATGAATTCATCACTCTCTAATAAGCAGTTTATGCTGGAATTTGCTAACAGAAAAATTTTTTAAAAATTTATATCTTCATTTTCCGTACACAGTCGTCATGAGCGTTGTCCACGCTCATGGGTTCAGTATAAAATTTCAATTTCTTTACAATTACGGATTTATTATTAATTTCTCTGGATATCCGTAAAAAAATATAATTATTTTGCAAATATATTTAATAAAACTCTTCAATTACAGATGATACAATTAAATTTAAAATATATCCGTAATTCTTTAATATAAAAATTTAAAATAAATTAATATTTACGGATAAATACAGTTTTCCAAAGGCAATCCGTAAATTTGGATTTAAATTCATTTCTTTAAGTTTAAATTTGGTAAATTATGTAAAAAATTCACGGATGAAACCTGCTATTTTAGATTTCATCCGTAACAATTTAAATCTTATTCAATTTACATATTTTACAATTAACATCATAATTTTCGATATATTAAACATACTCTTACTTGGTATCACAATTTCTATATATTACAGATTGCATTTAATATCTAAACTTATACTCATCGTAAGTTATACTAATTATTAAATTATCTGTTGCTCTTAAGTTTGTTCATCTTTTCCGACATTATAAACATAACTAAAGTAATTAACATAATATATATTGGAAATAATGCGATTGTTATGTACTGGGATATTATTCCGAACAAAGCCGGCATAATTATAACTCCCATATATGCAAATGCCATCTGTATTCCTATAATTGCCTGCGAATTTTCTTTTCCAAAATTATCAGGTGTAGCATGTATTACCGATGGATATATTGGAGCGCATCCAAATCCAACAAATCCCAGCCCAATTAGAGGGAACATTTCTTTTAACATTTTGTAACCTGGAAATAACTGATTTACCGGAATCAGCAAAAAAACAACTCCTATTAAAATTCCACATATTCCAAGTCTGATCATTTTTTTATCGCCAAATTTGTCTGCTATAAAGCCACTCAAAAATCTGCCACCCGTAATTCCAATATAAAACAATCCAACAAAACTTGCTGCTGTATGACTGCTTAACCCTCTGTTTATTACAAGATAACTTGATGCCCATAATCCCGTTGTCTGTTCTACCGCGCAGTAGCAAAAGAACGCTGTCAAAACAAAAGCTACACCTTTTATTTTGAATATTTCTTTTAATTTCTTTGGTTCTTTCTTTTCAGTTATGCTTTCTTCATTTTTTACCTGATTTATTTTCCATAATGGTAATGCTGCAAATAAAACAATAGTCAAAGCAAGCTGTATTACTGATATTGCTAAATATCCTCCACGCCATCCTTTTCCAAGTGACATTGCTGCACCCATTACATACGGTCCAACAGCTGCTCCAATTCCCCAGAAGCAGTGTAACCAGCTCATATGTCTTGACGCGAAATGAAGAGCAACATAATTGTTAAGTGCTGCATCTATTGCTCCTGCTCCCAATCCATAAGGAATCGCAAGGAAGCATAACATATAAAAGTTTCCGGAAACTGAAAATCCAAATAATGCAACAGCTGTTAAAAGTGTACTTACCGCAGAAACCATCCCCGTTCCAAACTTATATATTATCTTTTCAGAAAATAAACTTGAAATAACCGTTCCACAGGAAATTAACATTGAAATAATTCCCTCCATTGACAGCTGTGCCCCTAAATCCAAATGCATTTGCGGCCAAGCTGAACCTAAAAGTGAATCCGGCAATCCAAGACTGATAAATGCCAAATAAATAAGCGCTAATAATAATGTAACCATATTCTTTCCTCTCTTTCATATTCATTTAAATTAACATTTTATCTAAATATTAGTATTCAAGAATTTAAGTTCTTTAATTTACTTATAATAATTAATTATTTACTTCCTTCCTTTTATGCTAATACTAATTAATACTCTCATTTTCAATTTCCCATTGCTATAGTGTATCAGTTTTCCTCTATTTTATATATATTTTTTTACAAAAAAATACCTCCTTTCAGAGTATGGTTTTACCCAAACTATCAAAAGGAGATATTCTTTGAATTTTCACGGTTACCCGTTATCGTCTGTAATCTGATTTATTTTCATTATTAACAAACCTGATGACATGACATTTATTTAGTTGAAATTTGCATTTAGGTCTACAGCCATATGCCCATTTTAAAAGTTATATAAAGCATATGACTTCAAGACCCGGGAAATGAGAAAGCGATTTTTAATATAAACCTGTCCAACCACCGTTTCCATTATTTATATCTATTACATGATCTAATCCATTCAAAAAATCATCATCACTAACACCACTTGTTGTTATTACATCTTTTGTATCAAATTCTATTATTTCCATTTCAGGATATTCATATTTTCTCTTCATGTATTTCTCCTTACTGTGCCTGGTTAGCATTGTACTTTGTTGCCCAACCTTCTATCATAGCTTTTATAGTGTCACTAAGCCTATTAAGTTCAGCCTGTCCGCCCTCGCTTTTTGTCATGTTATACGCAACCTGTGCAACTGATCTTGTATCACTCATATTGTCAGAATAAACTGTTGTAGTTGTTCCATCTTTATAAGTAATTGTTACATATGCATTTGCAATAAAACCTCTTGCAAAATTTTCTTCTTTAATATTTACAACTGAACCACAGTAAGTATTTGTTTTTGCACTTTCGTTTTCTCCATACCAACCATTATTTGCAATATCTAATTTTGTGTAGTTACTGTCTTTTTCTAATACGTTACCATTCTTTTCATATAAATCTTTTGTAGTTATAAGCATTCCTTCCTTTATAGCTTTCTGCTCATTAACCGCTTTATAATTATCACTTGTAACCGTTGTCTGGAATCTCATTCCATAAGGATTTGCCGTTCTGATTCCTGCACCATTTGCAATTGATAAGTTTAATGTATTTACAGCTTCCAAATTAACATTGTCTTTTACTGTTAATTCATCACCCTTTTTGTACATTTCTTCGTTATAATAATAACCGTATGTAGCATCTCCATTAACTGTATATGTATCTCCATATGCCGCTTCTGTAGTTGAATCTCCTTCTGTTACAGTATAAACCGGTGAATAAATGTTAAATTCGTACATTGCTGCCCATACCTGTGCATGACTTTCCTGATGTAAAGGCATTCTTTTTATTGTAAATCTTACGTATTGATATTCATTATCTTTATCTTCACATACACCGGATTGACTTCTACTCCAATTTACATTGTCATCGTTCTCATTATTATTCCACAACATTGTCCATGTACTCTGATCGTTAGAACCTTCTACGACATATTTCCATGTCTGACCATACTGACTTTCTCCATCTGATTTATCAGCATCGGCTTCTTCTAATGTCGGATACGCATCTTTTTGGAACAAAACATTGAATCCTTCTATTTTTCTAGTTTTTCCTAAATCAACTATTATATACTGACCATTTCCATTACCATTTCCGCCCCATCTTGATGAAGTGTTTCCATCCGTAATATTTGTAGCTGGAAATCCATAAGCCTCATTACCATTTCCAGCACTGTCGTATCCTTTCGCCGAGCATCCTTTTGCAACATTTGTCACCTTAGAATCACTAATTTTAACACCATAAGCACAAAATTCTCTCATTGCCGTCCAAACTTGTGTACCAGGTATTTTAACTATTTTTATTCTTAATTTGTTATATACTTTTTCACTATATTCTTTATTTTTCCCTGTGATGGATTTGCTATTATCAGAATTGCTACTATTATCCCATAACATATCCCAATTGCTTTCATCATCAGTTCCTTCGACTGTATATCCCCATTCTCCATCATCTCTTGAAGCTTCAAATACGATCTTAAAATCCGAAATTTTATAGTATGCTCCTAAATCAATTGTTATTGTTCCCGTTAATCTTCCACCTGCTATCCATAAATTATCTTCATTTCCGTCCACAATATCTGATATACTTCCAGTGGATGCTCCCATATCCGAAGTAACTGTTTTTCCATAAGTCACACACTCATTTCCGGAAAATGTGCTTACTTCGCATGTAACTGTATCGTCTCCCTTAACAGCTGTATAATCACCCATACCAACTGTTGACACGGCCATTATTGCTGCAAGAGACATTGCCAATAATTTCAATTTTTTCATCTTTCCATTTATATGATAATGCCATTATATCGGAGTTATTTTCCAGTTTTAATGTAATATTTTTACAAATACTTTTAATTTTTTTACCAATTTTAGACATTTTTCACAATTTCTTTGTATACTTTAATATTTTTGATATAATGTTTATAGCATTCAAAAGTAATTCTTTAAAAATAATTACTTTAAGGTACGGAACTATAAAATAGCATCATTCGAGGACAAGGCATGGCAAAAGGATTTTTACATAAAAAAAGGAAACTAAGAACACAGGTTACCATATTAATTACAGTTACTATTGCATTTGCTTTAGTTATTAGTGGTGTATTATTCTGCTATAAGACTATTAATGAACTTCAAAAAAGTTTTAAAGAACAAATTTTACAGGAAAGCCGCTCTACAATCAGCGCTATATCAACTAATATAGATACTATAGATTCAATATATCGTATATTAATTTCAAACACCAGCGTATATGATTGGTTAGAGAGCAATTATGCTGACTCAACTAATTCTGTTACTACTGCAAAGCAGATAACTTCTTCCCTTATCATGAATAATTTATGGGAAAAAAATTATCTTGAATCAGTTTATATTTATAACAAACGCGGAAAGCAAGTTCATGTTTCGAAAAATGAAACAAGCGATTCATTAATTATGAATAGAAGGATTTACAATTCTCTTGCATCTCCTTCTCCTTCACTTTCATTTAGAACATTTAATGATTCAAACTGCATTTATTTTATAAAGACAATATACAGTTCAAATAATGGTCAGCAGATTGGTGATATTCTTATTTCAATTAATATTAATGAATGGATGACCTCCCTTAGTCAATATGTTTCCGACGACTGGCGCATATTTATATACAATGATGATTTAGAAGTTATGTCGGGTTTTAAATATAATGCTGAGTCAACTAAATTATCAGCAATACATAAACAGATTAATGCAATTGATACATTAAAAATATCCTCTGTTCAATTTGATTCTGATGATTATTTTGTTTTATCAAATGAAATGGAGTCTATTAACATCAATGCTGCTGTGCTTGCCCCTGTCAGCCAGATAGAGCATCAGATTTACAATATTCTTTTGCCATATATTATTGCAATCATATCAATTATAATTATTGTTTTAATATTTGCATTTGGAATAAGCAGACTAATCACCCAGCCTATTTCCTTAATGATTAATTATGTAAATAGAATTGCCCAGGGAGATTACTCCGGAAATATAAATGGGCTTGAAAAATACGAAGAATTTTATTCTCTCCAATTATCAGTTAACAATATGTTGGATGAGATTCATTCCTTCCATGAAGATATTACGGAACAAAAGCTATTGTTAAAGGATTCTGAAATACGAGCATTGCAATCTCAGATTAATCCACACTTTCTCTTTAATGTTCTTAATGCTATTGCATGGAAAGCTGAAATGTCTGATAACAATGAAATTTATGATATGACAATCGCTCTTGGCGAATTATTAAAAGCAACTGTAAAATCTAAAAATGACTTTGCAATACCTCTTTCAGAAGAATTAAAATATGTCAAATTTTACAGTTATTTACAAAGAATTAGATTCGAAGACCGAATAAGCATCAACTTTCATATTGATGCAGGTCTTGATTCATATAAAGTTCCTGTATTTTGTATACAGACACTTGTTGAAAATGCTTATGTTCATGGTCTTGAACCAAAAGAAAGTTCAGGTGAACTGAACATTTACTTATACGAAAAATATGAATATCTTCATATTTCAATTGAAGATAATGGTATTGGATTTAATGAAATCCCTGATTTTAATAACCAGGCACCTTCCTCTGAAGAATCAGGTACATCTAAAGGACATACACATGTTGGGCTTAGAAATTTAAATCGAAGATTAATATTAATGTATGGTCCTGAATGTGCCTTACACATTGAAAGTACTCCTATGGTAAAGACAGCTATTTCATTTAAAATTCCATGTGAAAAATAAGAAAGGTGTGATGGTATGATTTTTCACTTATTAATAGTAGACGATGAAGCTATATTTAGAAAAGGTCTGTCACAATATATAAATTGGGAAACATATGATTGTGTTGTTTCAGCTACAGCTAAGAACGGAACAGAGGCTATCGACATAATCGAAAGTACTCCCATTGATATTGTAATAACTGATGTAAGAATGCCTTCGCTTGATGGTATTGGGCTTGCAAAATACATTCATGAAAACCATCCTGAAATCTCTGTAATCATACTTTCAGGATATTCAGAATTTGAATATGCACGTTCTGCAATTCAGTATAATGTTGCAGAATACCTGTTAAAACCGGCTGTAAAAACGGATGTAATAAATGCAGTTCAAAATGTTGCGAAAAAACTAATTGAATCTAAATCTTCTATCAGCAAAAGTGAACAGGCTTTTCTTAAGGACCAATTTTTTCAGGAACTTACAGACCATGTTGTACCTGATGATTCCTTAAACAAGCTATCAAATTTTGATATTAATTTAAACAATTATTACGTAGCTGCATTTCAATTACCTGACGACATGTCAATGGTTGGAACATTAAAAGATATAATAATCGACAACAAGCTTAACAGTTATTGCTTTAGATATAACAATCTTATTATAAATGTATATTTTGATTATGAAACCGAAGACACATCCGCAATAATTGATAACTGCAACACAATTGATTCTTCATTTAAAATGTTTACATCATTAAATGTAAATGCGGGTATAAGTGGTTATCATCATAGTGCACGTGATTTTTCAACAGCTGTTTCAGAGGCAATATTAGCATTATCCTTAAATTTTTATTCCTCTGCCCATGTTGTTGAATTTTCCAGTGATTACGTTGCAGGTAAAGAAACATTTTCTGCGGATATTAATTTGCTGCTACACGATTTTGAGAACTCAGTTATACAGTTAGATTTTAAATCTGCTTCAGATATTTTAGGCTCTATATTTAATAAACTTGAAAGCAATTTTTCTGATGAAAATACTGTTAGAAGCATCTGCACTCAAATTTATCTTATTTGCTATAGAGTAATGCTTAAAAGTAATACTATTCCTACAGAAGATGAATATATAAATAAAATAATTTCAGGTTCAGATTTCTTCCAGTTAAAAGAGACTGTCAGCAACCTTATAGATGATGTAAAAAAACAATTAACCCAGTCCTCTAAAAAGTACAGTTCTTTCATAGAGGAAACAATTATATATATCAAAGAACATATTGCTGATGATTTGTCACTTGAGCTTATCGCACAAAATGTTCACACTAATGAATCCTATTTAAGCAGAACTTTCAAAAAAGAATGCGGTCATTCAATTGTAAGTTACATTACAATGCTTAGAATAAGTATGGCTAAGGATTTCTTAGCAAATACAAACCTTAAAACATTTGAAATATCTGATAAAATAGGAATTCATGACCCTGCATATTTTTCTGTTATTTTTAAGAAAAACACAGGTCTTAGTCCGAAAGACTATAGGAATCAATTCGTAAGATAATTATTAATACTTAAAGAACTAATATGTTAAGTTATTAACATTAGTTATATATTAAGATGTCAGAGTCAAAAGCTTCAAGTCCACATGCATTTGCGCATAAATGGGTGAAAGACCTTAGAACCAACCCTGACATCGTATTAATTAACTTTTAAAAAATATTGAAAGGAGATTTTAACATGGCAAACAGAATAATGTTAAACGAAACATCTTATCACGGTTCAGGTGCAATTAATGAAATTGCAACAGAAGCAAAGGCACACGGATTCAAAAAGGCTTTTGTATGTTCTGACCCTGACTTAATCAAATTCAACGTTACATCTAAGGTTACAGATATCTTAGATAAAAATGAGCTGGCTTATGAAATATATTCAGATATCAAAGCCAACCCAACAATCGAGAATGTCCAACATGGCGTTCAGGCTTTTAAAGATTCAGGTGCTGATTATATTATTGCAATTGGCGGTGGTTCTTCAATGGATACAGCAAAAGCAATCGGAATAATTATTGCAAATCCTGAATTTGAAGATGTAAGAAGTCTTGAAGGCGTAGCACCAACTAAGAAGCCTTGCGTTCCAATTATTGCAGTACCTACTACTGCCGGAACAGCTGCTGAAGTTACAATTAATTATGTTATTACTGACATTGAAAGAAAGCGTAAATTTGTATGCGTTGACCCACACGACATGCCAATTATTGCAATCGTTGACCCTGACATGATGTCTTCAATGCCAAAAGGTCTTACAGCTTCCACAGGTATGGACGCTCTTACTCATGCCATTGAAGGTTACACAACAAAGGCTGCCTGGGAAATGACAGATATGTTCCACTTAAAAGCTATTGAAATAATTAGCAAATCTCTTAGAGGTGCAGTTGAAAATACTAAAGAAGGTCGTGAAGGAATGGCCCTTGGTCAGTATATTGCCGGAATGGGTTTTTCAAATGTAGGTCTTGGAATTGCTCACTCAATGGCTCATACTTTAGGTGCTGTTTATGACACTCCTCATGGTGTTGCATGTGCCATGATGCTTCCTATCGTTATGGAATACAATCAAGAATGCACAGGTGAAAAATATCGTGAAATTGCCCGTGCAATGGGTGTTAAGGGTGTTGATGAAATGTCAGTTGATGAATATAGAAAAGCAGCAATTGATGCTGTTAAACAATTATCGGCTGATGTTGGAATTCCTTCAAAGCTTGATGCAATCAAAGAAGATGATTTACCTTTCCTTGCTGAATCTGCTGCTGCAGATGCTTGCGCACCTGGAAATCCTAAAGATGCAAGTGTTGATGACTTTATAGAATTATTCAGAAAAATTATGTAAGAATATTTGAGAGTGTGAAATACTCTCTGTAAATCCGTATTTCTATTTAGTTTTATAAAACAAAATAAAAGTCGAAGCTTATTTCAAAAAGTTTCGGCTTTTATTCATATTATATACTCAGTCACAAGAAAGAGCATTGTGTTTTGATTTTAATCACTAACTCAATGCTCTTTTTGTTAAATTCGTTTCTTTTTTTCTTCTTTTTTACTATATTTAATAAGCAGCATTTCTACGCCGATATTTTCATCCATAGCACCTCTTTTTATAAGTTGCTCTGTTTTTATACTTTCTGCTAAGCCGTCCTTAAGTTCTCTCATCTGAAAATTTTTTGCCTGCTGTATACTTTTGCCGGCTATAAACGCCTGGACTCCCATTGCTTTTGCCACATCATTTTTTCCCATACCCTGATTTGACAAATCCTTTGCCTGAAGCATAAGATTAAATTGTCTTGTAATCATATATAAAATACGCATTGGTGGTTCTTTGGCCGCTATGAGCTCATAGTATGAATCAAGAGTCTTTTTCTGATTTTTTGTAGAAATGGCATCAATCATGTCAAATATTTTAACAGACATCTGAGTTATGCACACTGCATCTATTGCCTCTTTATCAACTACATCTGATTTCATACAATAACAGATTAACTTTTCTATTTCAGTAGATAAGGTTTCCATATCCGTTCCTACTTTTTGAAGCAAATACATCATATTTGCTTTTGTTATGCGCTTTCCTGCATTTGCAAACAATCTGGCAGCCCACACACTCAAATCTCCCTCTGTCTGGCTTGTCATTTCACAAATATATCCATTTGCTTTTACTGCTTTATATAATTTACTTCTCTTATCTACATTACTTTCTACAAATAACATAATCGTGCTTTCAGGTATGGACTTAACATATTCTGCTAATTCATCTCCACCTGACTTAAACATTTCAGTATCTTCAAGCACAACTAATCTATATTCTGCCATAAATGGCATTGTTTCAGCTACATCGATAATTTCTTTTACATTCAGGCCTTTTCCTTCATAAAAATTAGAATTCATAGTATCTCCACCATTTATCGCCTGAATAAGCTGCTTTTTATAATTTTTTACAAGATACTCTTCTTCGCCGCATAATAGATATGCTCTTTTGAAATTTCTTGTCTTTATGTCTTCTGATAATGTTTTCATTGTTCTTTTCTTATATCCTCATTACTTATTAAGTGTATAAATAATTTTAACACAGAAATTTGTTCCGTTCATCTGTTTTATTTTTAAAAGTTATTGTTTATGATATATAATCTTAATTATTTGAACTTTTCAATTATATCTGCAATTTTCTTCATTTGCTTAATAGTATTATTATAAGCCACATAATCATCCAAAAAATAACTAGTAATTGTTTGATAATCTGCTTTATAAAAATCATTGTCACAAAATTCTCTAATAGTTTTGGGTATATTAACTTCATCTTTGGCTGATACGCAGTTTTTTATTTCCTTCCTATGTTCTCTTATTTCATTATAAAGCTCCTCAAACTCTTTATCAAAATCAATATATTTTGTTAATTTATAAATATCATATAAATGTCTAGAATATCTCTTAGATTTCTTTTGTATATAATAATCACATAATGCAAAAATTTTATCTATATAAGTTCTCTCAATCGCCTGCAATTTCATATCAAATTTATCAACAAAAAATTTCTTTGCCAAATCTGCTCTATTATTTTTAACAAAATAATCACCTATATAATTTCCTATAGTTATTTTATTTGTTGGAAACGCATATGAACTCAATGCGGTTTCAACTTTTACATAAGACAACATAAAATCACCTTCTACCCCTAAGATTGATTTATAAGTAAAATAATATGCATTATAATCCCTATCACTTTGCAATTCATTCCAATTAGATATTGGCATATGTAACTTTTCACTTATTTCTCTCATTATACAATTTTTCAATTTTTTCCTTCTTGCTTCTCCAATATGTTCATCAAATGTAATGTCTATATCTTCTGAAAATCTGTTAATAATTTTATAACCTTTTGAAAGAGATGTTCCCCCTTTAAATACAATATTCGACATTTTTTCAGATAAAAATCTTAAAATCATAGTTACATAATAATCTTTTTCTATTACAATTGCTGCCTTACCAGTATAGTTTGCAACTTGCTCTATTGTTTCTTTAAATACTTGCTTATCCTCATGTAGATACATATTTCACCTCCGTATCATAAATAGCTTTATAAATTTTCAAAGGATAATATCTTAGCAGTCTATCAACCTGTTTTTTTGTTATTTTGTGTTCTTTCGCAAACTCAGTTAAAACTTCACCACAAACTTTAGGATCTTCTTCTACTGCTTGATCCATCTCTTTTAAACAATCTAATAATTGAAGCACGTATACATTATCTTCTGTTACTTCTATAGTTGGTCTTCTAATAATATATTTTCTATTTTTTATACTTATCTCCCTTACCTGAGCGGGTGCATAATTACTTGTTATTTCTTCTTTTAACGGGACTTGCATTGATAATCCTATACGATTCGCAAGTGTATATCCTGAATAAAACCCAACTCTTTTTCCTCTTCTATATATATATTTATGCAATGCTACTGTTTCTGATGAAAGAGTTGTCTTTTCTCCTAACAAATTAATCTTTGGCATATAATATGTTCCTGCTTCAAATCTGCATATTATTCCATCGTCTGTTAATTTTTTTAAATGATACCTAATATTCTCCTGTGTCATTCCATCAATACATAAATCTGTTAAAAAAATAGGTTCTCCTTTTTCATAATTTTTTATTAAATATTCTAACATCATATAGCCCTCACTTTCAATAAGTAAAAATACATTTTACTTATTGTTAGTATATTCTCAAAATACTCCTCTGTCAAATGAAATCTCACTCCATCCTAAAGTCAATCTCGCCAATTAAATCTGTTCGCAATATTTCTGTATTATGCATATTTAATCTATCTATGGTTTCTATATGAGGATGTCCATAGCTATTTCCTTCACCGCACGAAATAACGCTATATTTAGGTTCAATTTTACTTAGCATATTTTCTGATGAAGAAAATCTGGAACCATGATGCGGAACCTTTAATACTGTATAATTTTGTGCCAAATCATTTTCAATATTTTTTTCTACTTCATTACTAATATCGCCTGTCAAAAGCATAGAGAAAGTTTTATATTTCACATCAAGCACGATACTGTTATCGTTTCTATCATCCATTTGATTTTTAATGTCAGGATTAATGCATTTTACTTTTAACTCTCCTACCTTTATTGAATCACCTTTTTTCAAATATATAATTTTTGCTCCCATCTTTTTAGCCATTTTTTCCAACTCCATATATTCATCATCTTTAATATAGAGATTTGGCAGCATCAGATTTTTAACTTTTATTCCTCCATTTTTTGACTGAGCCAACAATTCTTTTACACCACTTACATGGTCATTATCTAAGTGACTTATCATTGCATAATCAATTCTTTTAATCCCTTTATATTTAATAAATGGAATTATTCTGTATTTTCCTACATTTTTTATATCAGTACTTCCACCATCAACCGTCATAACAATATTTTTTGTTTGAATGACTATTCCATCTCCCTGCCCTACATCAAGAAAATTAACTTCAATTCCTGTAAATATATGCACAAATAAACTTATTGTTATTATTATGAAACTTCCAAAAACAAATGTAATTTTTTTAATGAAATTTTTTCTCTTTTTTGCTTTCTTACTCCTTTCATTTTCGACAATTTGGCCTATTTTTGGTATTATCTTTTTGCTCTCTTTATCCTCATTTTTCTTTAAATATATTTTCATTACTATACACATGCCTGCAATTGTAAAATAATAAACTATAACCACAATTACATTAGGCTTACCACATATCACATTATAAAATGGAATATGCTCTACTATTGTACATAACAAACCATACATCTTTATAATCAGACACGCCGGCAAAATAGTTATCTTTCCAATAATTACGAACAAATATGAAGAATATAGTCCCACAAATCCACTCACTATAACGATTCCCATTAATGGAACAATAATTAAATTTAGTAGTACTGAATACATTGGTATCTGATAATAATTCCAGGCTATAATAGGATTCATAACAATAGTGATGCACAAGCTAAATCCAAATGCACTCCACCTTTTTCCTTTTATATCCATAAATTTTTCTGTTATTTTCCATACAAAATTTGCTCCTATTATTGCCGCAAATGACATTTGAAATCCACTGTTTATTATTACCATCGGATTACTGCATACAATAAGTAAAAATGCTAAAGCTATCGCATTTATCCTATCATTTTTTCGTCCCAAAACTTCGCCGGCAATATTCATTATAAACATAATTGTTGCTCTTACTGTCGCCACCCCGAATCCGGTCATCATTGAAAATAACAAGATAATTGAAATTGAAAAAAAAGCTGCCGGTATAAATTTAAGTTTCTTTCTAATTAATGAATACACAAACAAGCCGATTAATGAAATGTGTAACCCGGAAATTGCCAAAATATGTGAAATTCCATTCATTTGATATAGTGACTTAATATCGTCATTAATATCATTCTTATTACCAAGCAAAATTCCCTGTATAATCCCTCCGTTTTCCAGGTTACATATCTTAAAAACACCTATGTTATTATCATTGCAAATCTTTTTAAGTTGCCTTGTATAACTTTTCTTCAAATCATATAATCTCTGTTTTATAAGGTTTGTCTCATTAGAAGTTATCTCTACACTGCAATTTGCTATTTCTCCATATATTCCAAGAGACTGATAGTATTTGTCTGAATCAAAATTCCCTTTGTTTCGTGCTTTGTCAAATCTATTAATTATGCCTTTGCATTTAACATTGTTGCCGATAGATACAGATAACTCTTCTTTCGTTTCAAAAATCAAATTTACATCCTTTATTTTTTTCAAATTTCTTTTATTATTTTCTGCTAAATTCTCTATCGTTGTTTTTATTTTGTATCTAAATCCATATTTTGTGTCTGTTATCTGTAAAATTTCTCCATTAACAACGATTGTTTGTCCATTCATCTCATCTATTGATTTCTTTTTAGAAAGTTCTCCCTCAGTAATCAAATATCCAACAACCATAAAGCATAAGCTTAATGTCATTAACATTACTTTTTCAATCTTTTGCTCCCTGTTTTTAAATAGTAGTAAAATAAATGAAAGCAAAACAAGCAGCACTGTTACAAATAACAATGCTGCCTGTGCATATATAGCTATCACCTCTCCAAGTACAAAAGCCAATGTTATTGTTAATATTGGTCTTTTAATAGCTATTCTCCTTCTTTTGTTTCATTTTCAATATAATCTAAGTTTCTAATGAAAGCGTTGTCTAACTTCACTCCTTTAAAACTTACATTTGTATTTCCATTTACCATTATCTGAACTTTGTGAACATAGTTAAGTTCTGATAAAGAATTTACTATAGAATATATTGCAAGTTCAGGAGAACCAACTATCTGTTCTGTCAGAAAATTTGAATCGAAATTTACATAACAGATATTATCAGTAGTCATAACGCTGATTAACTTTATATCTTTTGGAAAAATTCTATTGTATCCCTTTTCATCCGGACCTTCTATTAGTCTCTTTACAATAAATTCTTCTTTAGATTCTTCTCCTGTATAATTTTCCATAACATCACATTCTTTTAAATTAGAACTATCTTCATTTCCGTAATAGAGAATAAATCTTGTTGAAAATACAATGTTATTATCACTACCATAATTATCCACAAAATCAGTGGCCTGCATATTTCCTATAATAGTTCCATCTCTTCTTGTCAACGCACTGTCATTAACGGTAAATGCGACATAATCTACAGACTCAATCTGAGTTAAAGTAAGGACTACTGCTGCTCTTATTAACACTTCTTCATCCTTGCTGATTTCAAGATATTCCTCACTAAAATCCAATGTTAAAATTCCATCCAAAAGATTGTAACTGTTTACAATTACTTTTTTCGGAATGGCTTTACCTGTTAACTTCTTTATCATTTCATCTACCTGTTCTAAAGTATCTGAACTCTTTGTTTTATATTGTTCATTTTCAAGTTTATCTTTATCACGGCTAACATAAAAAATATAATTCCCATCATATTTTTTTGTGTTGCTATTTTTTGCTTTTCCACAGCCTACCGCTGTAACCATAAGTACACACACAAGAATGCTGCATATTATTTTCTTATATCTGTTCATTTTATTAAACACCACGTTTCAATCTTTATTGTTCAATATACTTTAATGGAATACGAACTGTAAATGTAGTTCCTTCTCCCTCTTTACTATGAACTTTAACTGTACCTTTATGAAGTAATATAATATTTTTAGTTATTGACAAACCAAGTCCTGTGCCACCTGTTTCTCTTGCTCTTGCCTTATCAACTCTGAAAAATCTTTCAAAAATATGCTCCTGCTGGTCATCTTCAATTCCAATTCCTGAGTCTGCAACTTTGAGATAGAAATACTGATGATCTGCATTTAGCGATACTCTTACCCATCCGTCAGTCACATTATATTTAATGGCATTTTCAACTAAATTAGTTACAACCATGTTAAATTTGACTTCATCTACATCTGCCATTACAGGTCTGAAACTTTCAAGCACAACTTCAATATTTTTTACTTCTGCTATAGGTCTTAATCTCTTTAAAGTACTTTCAACAAGTTCATTAATATTTACTGTTGAAATATTAATTTTATCATTTCCGCTGTCCATTCTTACCAGATTAAGCAAATCTGTTATTATATCATTTTCACGGTCAATTTCTTTTGCTATATCCGTTAAAAATTCCTGATACAATTCTTCCGGCACATTTTCCTGACCTACTAAAGAATCCGCAAGAACCTTCATTGAAGTTATTGGCGTCTTTAATTCATGGGATACATTTGAAACAAATTGCTGTCTTGACTCATCCTGCTTAGCAATTATTTCAACCATCTGGTTAAATTCCCTGATTATGTTTTTAACTTCCGTCTCACCTTTTTCTTCTATATTCGCCTTCAAATTTCCGGTTGAAATTCGTTCAATAGACTCTTCTATACTTTTAATAGGCTTAACTAATATTCTTGAACAAATCCATGACATTATCAATGCAAATACTCCCAAGAGTAAATCAATAACAACTATGTAGTTAAGTATTGTGTAATAAAATTCCTTAAATGCTGTTGTTGAATATCTTGTATACATTGCTCCAAGTATTTTAGTCTGACTGTTACCATTTACATCTGTAACAGTAGACATTATGGGCAGTACATATTCAACATATTCCTGCTCCTCATAATAATTATATACTTCATCACCTGTCATTGCCTTTATAACACTTGAAGAAATATTTGTTTTTCCTTCGTCTGAATTATATGTGTCCTTTATTATAATATAGTCACTATTTATAACTTCAACTTTTCCTTCAAATCCTGTAGCAAGTTGTGACATTTCTGCCTCAGCAATTTCAGAATCCTGGTTGTCCATATAATTTTCGCTTAATATACAGTTTCTAAGTATATAATTTTGTGCTTTAAATTTTTCAAATCTTTGTTTTGAATAGTTATTGACCGCCATCTTTCCAATTAAAAAATTCGAGCCAATAACCGGTATTATAATCGCAATAAATGTTATTACAAATACTTTAAATCTCATACTTGTAATAACATTTATAAATTTATCTACTATCTTCTTCATTTATTTAACCCTGGAAAAAGTATCCCATTCCCCATTTTGTATGTACGTACTGTGGCTGGGCAGGATTTTTTTCTATTTTTTCTCTTAATCTTCTAACATGAACATCCACTGTTCTTGCATCTCCCGGGAAATGAGTTCCCCATACCAATCTTAACAATTCATCTCTGCTGTAAACTTTTCCAACATTTGTCGCTAAAAGTCCTAACAAATCAAATTCTTTTGACGTTACATTTATTTCTTTTCCTTCGATAAATAATCTCTTATCTTCTAAATCAAGCTTCATATCACCACTTACAATAACCTTTGGCTTTTCCACAGCCTTAGGTGCCTTCTTCGTATTTCTGCGGTTTATTGCTTTGATTCTGGCCTTAACTTCTAAAATATTAAAAGGTTTTGTGATATAATCATCTGCACCGTATTCAAGTCCTAATATTTTGTCCATATCATCGCCTTTAGCCGTAAGCATAATTATTGGAACATCTGAAAATTCACGCACCTGTTGGCACACTTCATACCCGTCAAATACCGGAAGCATTAAATCAAGTAAAACCATATCATATGTATTCTCTCTGATTTTCTCTATAGCTTCTCCACCATCATATGCACAATCAACATCCATTCCGTCCTGTTCAAGACTAAATTTGATTCCTTTAACAATTAATTTCTCATCATCTACCACTAAAACCTTCATTTATACCTCTTCTTCTAATTTACAGTTATATCATTTTGTATATTTTCAAAAGTAGAATCTCCAATTCCTGACACATTCTTTATGTCTTCTATTGTCTGAAACTTTCCATTCTTCTCCCTGTATTCTATTATAGCCTTAGCCCTTGTTTCGCCTACACCTGAAAGACTCTGTAGTTCTTCGGGCGTCGCTGTATTAATATTTATCAAAGCATTATCACTATCTGTATTCTGCACAATATCAGTGTCCTGCTCCTGACTTTTCTTATATTCTTTCTTAGACAATATATGAATCTGTTGTCCATCGTATACTGTCTCTGCAAGATTTAAATATTCTTTCTGGGCATTTTTTGTCATGCCTCCTGCTAACTCTATTGCCTGATATAATCTTGCTTCATTTTCTAATTTATAAACACCCGGGCTTTCAACTTCTCCGCTTAAATATACATAAATATGATTTTTATTTTCTGTATATTCGTGACTCTCTTCAATTGTTTCTTCGTTAATCATTATTTCCTTAGAATCATCGCATGCCGTTAAAATAATACCTGCACCTATCATCAACACTACAATGCTTACATTCTTTATAAAATAACTTAATTTATTTAATATTTTGTACATTTTTCCTCCTTTTTACGGAGTTTCCCTTAAACGTACACAATAATAATACCTAATAAAATTTCAAATCGCAATATCCAAATACCTGATTTTATTGATTTTATTTAATATTAATCTACTTTATATGCTCACTTTATTTTTTAAATATAAATATACCCACAACGGCTAAAACAACTCCCACTAATTTACTCCATTCAAAAGGTACCTTTTCCACTCCAAATATTCCAAAAACTTCTATCAAATATGCAACAACAATCTGGGAAATAACAATTATCAGTACAGCCTGCGCCGGGCCAAGATTATCCATACTTTTAATTACTGTCCATGTAATTACTGCCCCTATAGTTCCACCAAGAAGCATGTATTTATGTTCTACATTAAATATTGCAGTCATACTTTCCCTGCCTGTTACAAACCATGCAATTATGCAGACAATTAAAGCTGTAAACTGTACCCAGCTGTTTGCGACCCACATACTTGAACTTTCCGTTACTTTCGTATTAAAAACTCCCTGAATACTCATTAGAGCTCCTGAAATTAATGCAATAATAAAACCCCACATAATACTTTCCTCCCTCTTGAAGTATTATGTGAGGTTTTGAAATTTTTATACTAATGACTTTCTTAATATTTCAATCATTTCATCAACATTTTCTTTTGTTATCGTAAGCGGTGGCACCATTCTTAGTACATCGCTTCCGGCTGAAATTACTAATAAACCATTTTCAATAGCCTTATTAACTGTCTCTCCTACAGGTGTTGTAAGGACAAGTCCCTGCATAAATCCTTTTCCTCTTCTTGCAGTTACATTGTCAAAATCTTTAACTATTTCATCCAATTTTTCTTCCAAATATGGAGCAACTTCATTTACATTTTCTACGATTTTTTCTTCTTTAAATAAATCAAATACCGTAGAAACTGCTGCAGTAGCTAATGGATTTCCACCATATGTAGTTCCGTGATCTCCCGGTACTAATGAATTACATGTTTTTTCTCCTGCAACAAATGCTCCAACAGGAACACCACAACCTAATGCTTTTGCTACTGTAACGATATCCGGTTTAATTCCATAATGTTCATAAGCAAACATTTTACCTGTTCGTCCCATTCCACACTGAATTTCATCACAAATCATTATTATATCATTTTCATCACAAAGCTTTCTTATTCCTTTGATAAATTCTTCATCTGCAGGATATATTCCGCCTTCGCCCTGAAGTGTTTCTAAAACAATCGCGCATGTTTTATCAGTTATTAATGACTCAACACTTTCAAGATTGTTGTACTCAGCAAATTTTATTCCATCAATCATAGGTCCAAATGGTTCCTGATAATGTGCATTTCCTGTAACTGCCAACGCTCCTAATGTTCTTCCGTGAAAAGAATGGTTCATAGCTATAATTTCATGATTTGCATGACCGTCCCTATCATACGCATATCTTTTAGCCATTTTTATAGCACCTTCAATTGCCTCTGTCCCGCTATTTGTGAAAAACACTTTTTTAAGACCTGTTGCCTCAACAACTTTTTGTGCTGCTTCAATTGCCGGTAAATTGTAATATAAATTAGAAGTGTGTATTACCTTGTCAATCTGCGCTTTCAATGCATCATTATATTTTTTATTATTATATCCTAATGCAAATACAGCAATTCCTGCTGCAAAGTCCAAATATTTCTTTCCATTTACATCATACAAATATACTCCGTCGCCTTTTTCTATTACAATTTTAAATCTGTTGTATGTATGTACTAAAAATTGCTCTGCTTTATCCATATATTCCTGAGCTGTCATTTCATTTCTCCTTGTATAAATATATTGCCGCATCCTTTAATTGGTGGCTAATTGTAGGAAATATTTATAGAAAAACTCTGGTCATTTTATTTTCTATTCATTCCCAAATTTTTCCTGGTCATCTGCTAAAATAGCTGTTCCTATACCTTTATTTGTAAATATTTCAAGTAATAAGCAATGTGGAATTCTTCCATCTAATATATGTACTCGTGATACGCCATTGTTAATAGCATTTATACAGTTATTAATCTTAGGAAGCATTCCTCCCTGAATAGTTCCATCTGCAATCAAATTTTTTGCTTCAGATACTGTCATTTCAGAAATAACTGTATTTGGATCATCCTTATCCATATAAACACCTTCTGTATCTGTAAGGAATGCCAATTTTTCTGCATTTACTGCTTCTGCGATTGCACTTGCAGCATCATCAGCATTAATATTATATCCGTGGAAATCTTCATCCAATCCTATTGGACATACAATAGGAAGGAAATCCTTTTCTATCAAATCTAAAAGAATATCCGGATTTACCTTTGTTACTTCTCCTACATATCCAATATCTTCACCCTGTGAATATTTCTTTTTAACAGTAAGCATGCCACCGTCTTTACCACTTATTCCGATTGCTTTTACGCCAAGCTGTTCCACAATCTGAACAAGTTGTTTATTTACTTTATTAAGGACCATTTCTGCAACTTCTAATGTATCTTCATCTGTTACTCTTAATCCATTTATGAATTTTGGCTCCATTCCAAGTTTATTAACAAAACCGCTTATTGCCTTACCTCCACCATGAACAATGATTGGCTTAAATCCTACTAATTTTAAAAGAGTAATATCCTGTATTACACTCTGCATAAAGTTTTCATCAAGCATAGCACTTCCGCCGTATTTAATAACAATAATTTTTCTGTTAAATCTCTGAATATAAGGTAACGCTTCAATTAATACATTTCCTTTTTCAATCCATTTTTCCATCTCAAGTTCTTTTGATCCCTTCATAATCATGACCTGCCTATCCTTCTTTCTCTATTCCTTTTTTTATTATTAATTGCTTTTTTAACTTCTGTAATCTGCATTAATTGATACATATTCATGAGTCAAATCACATCCCCATGCTGTTGCTTCACAATCTCCCATTTTTACATCAGCAATTGTTGTAACTTCAGGCTCTGACAAAATCTTTGTAGCCATCTTTTCACTGTAATCTGTTGCTCTACCATTTTCAACTATTTTTAATTTTCCAACTTTGCTTTCAAAATAAATATCTACAATATCAGGATTAAATTTAGCTGTTGAATATCCCATTGCACATAAGATTCTTCCCCAGTTTGCATCATGTCCGTAAATTGCTGCTTTTACAAGACTTGATGTAACTACGGATTTTGCTAATGTAACTGCCTGTTCTTTTGATTCGCAGTTAATCATTTTTACTTCTAAAAGAGCTGTTGCCCCTTCACCGTCTCCTGCAATCTTCTTTGATAAAGTTACTGTTACTTCATGTAATGCTTCTATAAATTTATAATAGTCTTTGTTCTTTTCAGTAATCTTTTTATTTTCTGCTAATCCATTTGCAAGTAATAATACTGTATCATTTGTGGATGTATCTCCATCTACAGAAATCATGTTAAATGTGTCTTTTATATCATTACTTAATGCTTCATATAATAAATCTTTTGAAATGTTAACATCAGTTGTAATAAATCCTAACATTGTACACATATTTGGATGAATCATTCCTGAGCCTTTACACATACCACCAATTGTAACCTTCTTGCCACCTATCATTAATTCAACTGCTACTTCTTTTGGTACTGTATCTGTTGTCATTATTGCTTCCGCTGCCAAATGTCCACCATCTAAACTTGCATCTAATGTAGGTACGAGCATTCCTATTCCGTTTACAATTTTATCCATAGGAAGCTGAGCCCCTATTACACCTGTAGACGCAACTAATACGCTTTCCTTGTTAATTCCAAGCATAGCTGCTGTTTCCTGTGCCATTTCTTCACAGTATTTCATTCCTTCTTCACCTGTGCATGCGTTAGCTACTCCGCTGTTACATACAACTGCCTGTGAAAATTCGTTTTCATATATCATTTTCTGATCCCATTTTACGGGAGCTGCTTTTACCTGATTTGTTGTAAATGTTCCTGCCGCTGTACAAGGTACAACACTGTATATCATTGCCATGTCTTTTTTATCTTTTTTTATTCCTGCGTTTAAGCCCATTGCTGAAAAGCCCTGTGGTGCTGTTACGCCGCCTTTTATTTTCTTCATTATATTGCCTCCAAATTTTACATCTGCTTCGCAGATTCCATCTCGCTGTGTTTACATTTGTGATTCCCTGACTTTCGCCATTCTTTTCACATCGTCTCTTCGTTCCGATGTGAAACACGGCTTTCGCCGTGTCTTACTAAATATGCAAAACATTTTTTCTGCAAGCTAGCTTGCCCAAATTGTTTTGCATATTTATTAGAATGGCGATGCGCTGTACCTATGGGAACATAGGTACTTGTTGTAAGCCTTCGTTTTCAGGTAATCCAAATATTATATTCATGTTTTGGACTGCCTGGCCTGCTGCTCCTTTTATGAGGTTGTCAAGGGCTCCCATCATTATGATTCGTCCTGTTCTTTCATCTATTTTGAAGCTTACATCTACATAATTGCTTCCTTCTACCCATCTTGTTTCAGGTGGTGTTTCGTTTTCTAATACTCTTATAAACTGTTCTTTTTTATAATATTTATCGTAAACTGCTTTTACTTCTTCATATGTAACTTCTTTTTTGAGATTTGCGTATGCAGTTACTAATATTCCTCTCTGCATTGGTACTAAGTGTGGTGTGAAGTTTATAAGCACTTCTTCGCCTGCAGCATATCCTAACTGCTCTTCTATTTCAGGTGTGTGTCTGTGTGTTCCTACACCATAAGCTTTTATGTTTTCATTTACTTCGCAAAATAAGTTTGGAACTTTTGCTCCTCTTCCTGCTCCTGACGTTCCTGATTTAGCATCTATAATAATTGATTTTGGATCAATTAATCCTTCTTTTACCATAGGATATATTGACAAAATGCTACATGTAGTGTAACATCCCGGATTTGCAATCAATCTTGCTCCCTTTGTCTTTTCCCTATTTATTTCACATAATCCATAAACAGCTTCATCTATAAATTCAGGACTTTTGTGTTCTATCTTGTACCATTTTTCATAAGTAGCAACATCCTTAATTCGGAAGTCTGCACTTAAATCTATAATCTTTACCTTATTTAATATTTCTTCATTAACTAATGATGAACATAATCCCTGTGGTGTTGCTGTAAATATTACATCTACTTTATCTGCCAACTCTTCTATATTGTCATCCAGACATTTTTCATCAACTATCTCAAACATATTCGCAAATACGTCTGCATACTTCTTATCTATATAGCTTCTTGAGCCATACCATACAACCTCTGCATCTTTATGCTGCTGAAGCAATCTTACTATTTCTACTCCCGCATATCCTGTAGCACCTATGATTCCTACTTTTATCATAACAGCCTCCTCTATTTATTCGGTAAAAAACTAACTAAATTCTATAATTACCTATTTAATTGCCGTAACTTTTATTTTAATCCTTTCCTTTATATATGTCAAAGATTGGTTACTGTAATCCTATCTTTTCTTATTAAAGATATAAATTTATTAATTTCTCTTTCTTTTGTCCGTGGTTCAGTATACATCTTTTATGCATATTATGCAATATATTCTTTAAATTTTGCATAAAATAGCTCATTTTTAATTTTATCTTGCATTTTATACATCATTGTTGTATAGTATCAGATAGTAAAAATATTAATGGAGGAATCACATGAAAGAGAAAGTTGTTTTAGCATACTCAGGTGGACTTGATACTACTGCTATCATCCCTTGGTTAAAAGAAAATTATAATTATGATGTAGTTTGCTGTTGTGTAGACTGTGGACAGGGTGAAGAATTAGATGGTCTTGAAGAAAGAGCCAAATATTCAGGCGCTACTAAATTATATATAGAAGACATTACAGATGAATTTTGCGATGACTATATTGTTCCTTGCGTTCAGGCTGACGCCGTATATGAAAACAAGTACTTATTAGGTACTTCAATGGCTCGTCCGGGCATTGCAAAGAGATTAGTTGAAATTGCAAGAAAAGAAGGTGCTGTTGCTATTTGCCACGGTGCTACAGGTAAAGGTAATGACCAGATTCGTTTCGAGCTTAGTATCAAAGCTTTAGCTCCTGACATTAAGATTATTGCTCCTTGGAGAGATGATAAGTGGAAAATGGATTCTCGTGAAGCTGAAATTGAATATTGTAAAGCTCATGGAATTGACCTTCCATTTGGTACAGATCAAAGTTACAGCCGTGACAGAAACTTATGGCACATCAGCCATGAAGGCTTAGAATTAGAAGATCCTGCAAATGAGCCAAACTATGAACATCTTTTAGTTTTAGGTGTTTCTCCTGAAAAGGCACCTGATGAACCTGAATATGTTACAATGACATTTGAAAAGGGTGTTCCTACATCAGTTAACGGAAAGCAGATGAAAGTTTCTGATATCATTCGTGAATTAAACCGTCTTGGTGGAAAACACGGAATCGGAATCATTGATATTGTTGAAAACCGTGTAGTTGGTATGAAATCACGTGGTGTTTATGAAACTCCAGGTGGAACAATTCTTATGGAAGCTCACAGACAACTGGAAGAATTAGTTCTTGACCGTGCTACAATGGAAACAAAGAAAGATATGGGCAACAAGTTAGCTCAGATTGTATACGAAGGAAAATGGTTTACTCCTCTTCGTGAAGCAGTTCAGGCATTTGTTGAATCAACTCAAGAATATGTTACAGGTGAAGTTAAATTCAAACTTTACAAAGGAAACATTATTAAAGCAGGAACAACTTCTCCATATTCATTATATAATGAAAGTCTTGCATCATTTACAACAGGTGATTTATATGACCATCATGACGCTGACGGATTCATTACTTTATTTGGCTTACCATTAAAAGTAAGAGCTATGAAAATGCAGGAATTAGAAAAAAATAACAATAAATAATTAATTAAAATTTAAAAGCCTGACAGTCAATTGATTGTCAGGCTTTTTGTCTTTCCTTTTTTTACATTTTATAGTAAAATGGTCTTTGTGTTTAATGATTATCATTGTTAGTTATTACGGTGATTTTATTACTTTTTACCAATCACCCGATTTTACAGATAAAAGATAATAAAAAGGATAATAAATTATGAAAGTAAAAGATTCAATTATTGTTATCCGCAAGGCTATTTTGTGCCATATAAAAAATCCTGAAATAAGGCAGTTTCTATATGGTCTTTTAAGTTATGAAATGATATCATACATCTTTTTTGGCGTATTTACAGCTATTATAGATTATTGCGTTTATGCATTTTTGTCTGTTCTTGGAATGAACGTTATGTTTTCAAATGCATTGTCATGGTTATGTGCCGTGATATTTTCATTCTCGACTAACAGACGATGGGTTTTTAAAATGGGTTTTGATAATATTAAGGATGTTTTACATTCCTTTAATAAATTTGTGTGTGCAAGATTTGCCACCCTTATCATGACTGAAGTAATGTTATTAATAGCACAGCTTGCGGCTTTCAATATATATCGTACTAAGATATTTGCCATGATTTTAACGGTAATTATCAATTACATAATAAGTAAATTATTTATTTTTAAGTAAAGCGGACTTAATATTTATATCGGTTCGTGTTTACATTAATATATAATGAATTGAGGATGTTTAAGGAGAATAAAAATGAACAAGAAAAATTTTTCAATCCCAAAATGGTTCGATGAAAACAAGTTATATTTGCTTGCTTTTATTTTGCCTGTAATTTCAATGTTATTTGTTTACTACTTTAAGGATGTCTATCCTTTTGGAGACCAAATGTACCTTCGTAGTGACTGTTATCATCAGTATGCACCTTACTTAGATATTTTAAAAGAAAAATTATCTTCCGGTGGCAGCCTTCTTTATACCTGGGAAATTGGTGGTGGTATGAACTTTGTAGCTCTTGCGGCTTACTATCTTGCAAGTCCGTTCAATCTCTTAGTTTTATTTTTACCGGGAACAATTTCAGATGCAGTAAGTTTCTTTATTGTTGCTAAAATGGGACTTGCCGGTTTTTCAGCTGCATACTATCTTTCAAAAAGATTTGGTAATAAAGACTTAAGCGTTGTGATATTTAGTATGCTTTATGCTTTATCAGCATATTTTGCAGCTTTTAGCTGGAACATTATGTGGCTTGACTGTATGTTCCTTCTTCCATTTATTATGCTTGGACTTGAAAGACTTGTTAATGAAGGAAAATGTAAAATGTACTGCATTTCTCTTGCTTTAACAATTTTTTCTAATTACTATATAGCAATTATGTTATGTATTTACAGTGTTTTATACTTCATTTATTTATCATTAGTTCGTAATTTTGATGAAGAAATAAATAAAGTTAAATCTCACCTTATTGCAATTAAAGATTTTGCTTTATATTCATTATTAGCAGGTGGACTTGCAGCATGCGTTGTTCTTCCTGAATATTTTAACCTTTTAACAACAAAATCTGCTGACTCAAGTTTTCCTGAAAAACTTGAAGAATATTTTTCAGTATTATATATGTTATTCAGATCGTTATTTGCAATTCCGGTTGCAGATTTAAAGTATCCACATGACCCTAATATCTACTGTTCTATCATAGTATTTATTTTGGTTCCATTATTTGTAATCTGCAAAAAAATTAATATCAAAGAGCGAATTGGCAAAACAGCTTTAGCTTTAATTTTCCTTTTAAGCTTTAGTTTTAATATTCCAAACTACATATGGCATGGATTCCATTTTCCAAACAGCCTTCCATGTAGAGAATCATTTATTTACATTTTTCTTATTGTAACTATGGCATATGAAGCATTTTTACATATAAGAGAAATAAATGGAAAACATTTAGCCGCTACTTTTGCAGGCTCTGCTTTATTAATTCTTGTATTAGAAGAATTGTTCAAGAATGCTGACTTTTTCAGTGATTTAGTAATAACAACAGACATTACAAAAATAATTTACACAAGTTTATTATTCCTTGTTATTTACGTTGTACTTATTGCATTGTATAAATATCATGAGAACAAATCATTTATAATTTCCTATTTAATTGGATCTATTATTTTCATAGAATTGATACTTAATTTTACTATTACAGGTATTCCAAGTACTTCTAACAGGGATGCTTATGTTGAAAGTAACGAAGCCTTCAAGCAGTTAAATGAAGCTGCAAAGAAAGATGCTGACGCTGATGGAGTTAAGTTCTATAGAAGCGAACAGTTATCACATAGAACACGTAATGATGGAGCATTGTTCAAATACAATAGTATTTCTACTTTCTCATCTGTATCATCCGCAGCTATTCAGGATTACTTTACTTCTATCGGATTACAGACATCATTTAACGCTTATTCATCATATGGAATTACTCCACTTACAGCAGCTTTATTCTCATTAAGATATGAATACTCTACCGGTGATACTTCTTTCCCTTCAGAAAGTTCACTTTTATCATCAGCAAGTTATATGGCTGATGGAAATAATCAGACAACACTTAATATTTATAAATATGAAAAGAGTCTTCCTCTTGGATTTGTAATTAATTCAAGTACAATGTCTGAATGGAATTTATCAGGTAGTGACCCATTTACAATTCAAAACAGTTTTGTAACTACAGCTATTAGCGGTGGCAGTACAATATTCCATAAAATTCAGTCAGATAGTACAGCTTCATTTACTGCAGAATTTGCTACAAGCGACGGAACAGATAACAATATTCCATCTGTTACTCCTTCAAGCCTGGATGTATATTTCTACTGTCCTACATCTGCTGAAACATTAAATGCAAATATTACTACACCTGATGGTGTTTCAACTTCACAATCTTTCTCATCAACACAGCAGAATTATATCTGCCACATTGGTACTGTTGAGAAAGGAAGTGCAATTACAATTACAGCCGGAGACGGTTCTGCAATTTCTGAATGTTATGGATATGCTTTTGATAGTGATGCATGGGCTGTTGATTACGAATTATTAAATTCTCAACCATACACTATTGAATCATTTAAAGATACAAAAATTGAAGGTTCTGTAACTGCTGCTTCAAGCGGATTGCTTTACACTTCTATTCCATATGACAAAGGTTGGTCAGTATACGTTGACGGGAACAAAGTAAAACCTATTGCTATATGTTCCGGCTCATTAATGGGTGCTTATGTATCGCAGGGAACACACTCCGTTACATTTAAATATACACCTAGTGGATTTGTTTACGGAATACTTATTTCACTTGTATCATTGTTAATTCTTTTAGCTCTTATATTTAAGAAAAAATTAATTGCATTAATAAAGAAAGAAGCTATAAACGGCAATGGCAGCAAGAGCAAAAAAGATAATGCCAAAAGTAATAATTCTAAAATTAAAAATGAAAGTATAAATACAAATAGTAATAAAAATAAACAGAAAGAAATAACTTCTGAAAACAATGCTACAGATAATAATCCTAAAGCTTCTGAGCATTAATAAAATAAAAGATTTATGAATTAGAATTAATAATAAGCATAGATATGAATATATACTAATACGAATATATACTAATACGAATATATACTAATACGAATATATATCAATGTATTATATTTCATTCATAACAATATAAAAAAAGAACTGAAAATGATATTTTGTCTGCTTGGCATTAACGTATCATTTTCAGTTCTTTTTTTTTATTATTAAATTAAATATATGTTGGGTCAAGAACCCCAGTTTGGATACTTACGGATTTTTTGTGTCATGTACACTCACAATCCCAATCTTAAATAATTCAAATTATATTATTCAGCTGCAATAGTATCAAACACATCCATTATATTTGTGCTAACCATATTTTCTCCATCAGGAAGTGCTATATCATCCCATGCAGATGTATTAAAATCACTCTTTACGTCGCTGATATAATTGTCATATACCTTACTAAATGCAGAATTCTTAGTACTTTCAATAATTGCACTCTTATTCTGTGCTGTCTCATCTTTTAAATAACTGTTTTCACAATATACCAGATATAATCCGTCATCCTGAGTAATTATTGAACTCATTTCTTCATTTGCTAAATCAAATGCGGCAATTTCATAATCCTGTGTTGCCTCATTTTTCTTTATTGTTTTTGTTACTAATTCATCATCACTATACTGCTTTGCTTCTTTTGCAAATGTCTGATATCCACCATTAACAAGACTTATTACTTCCTCTAACTGTTTAGTTGCTTTATTTGTTTTCGTCTTTGTAGTATCGATATGAATATACTGAACTTTAATTACTCTGGCTTCTTCATCGCTTATCTCTTCTCCTACATTAGCTGTCAATGTATTATAAGCTTTCTTTGCCTTGTAATAATTTGTAAATAATGTTTCAACTGTCTCTTCTGTTGCCGTTGTATAATCCTTTTCTTCATCTGTAAGACTATTATAATACTCTTTTGCTGCTGCAGCTATTGAAGTCTTTTCTGCATCATCTATTGTTACATTATTCTTATCAGCTAAAGCTGCCATTGTGTATGTGATTGATATATCATTCTTTACTTCGTCTTTTACAAAATCACCAAGTGTAGTCTTCTCAAGTTTCTGGCTCCAGTCAACAATTCCTCCAAAGTCATTTTTGTATTTATTTGCACTGTTAAGTATTATTAATTTTGCTTCTGACACCGAGCATATTAATTTGTCTACTACAAATGCCTCATCACTTTTAAGTCCAAACAAATCTCCGACTACAGGAGTATCGCTTTTTAAACCACATCCACTAAGAACTGTTGTTGCCATTACCATACTAATGCCTAAGGCAATAACTTTTTTCTTTATCATAACTGATACCCTACCTTTCAATTACATTCTCAAAATATCTTCTAATATAGAGTCAACATCAGGAGTTATATGCTTTGCACACTTTCTTATATCTGAAGGAGAATGTTGCATTGCATAACTATAATAAGAACGTTCAAACATTTCAACATCATTATAATTATCTCCAAATGTTACTGTATCTTCTGAAGTAACTTCGAATATATGCTGTACAACTGCAAGTGCATTTCCCTTATTCACATATTCATCAGTTAAATCTACCCAATTATTGCCTGATATGGCGATTTTTATTTTATCACCCCATCTGTCAACTATTGATTCATAAAATTCCTCTGTAAGTCCATATTTTGCATATATGGAGATTTTTGTAATAGGTTCTTTAACTTCCTTAAAGTCCTTTACATTTTCTGTGGAAAATCCATGCTCTGCAAGATATCTTGTAAAATCAGTATCATATGTGCTTACATAAGATCCTGTTTCTCCTGCTAAAAGAACTCTGCAGTCTCTTTTCTTCTGCATTTCATTCATTATTGTTACGCTAAGCATTTTATCTATAGGTGTCTTACATAAGACTTTCCCCTGATACATAACAACTCCACCATTATTAGTGATATAAATAATGTCATTTTTTATCTTTCCAAAAAGGGGTCTGATAGCATCATAGTCTCTCCCTGATGCTACCGCAAACAAAACTCCTTTTTCCTTTAATTCACCCAAAAGAGACAATGTTTTCTCACTTATTCTTGTCTCCCCCGGTTTTATTAATGTTCCATCTACATCGCTTACAACTAACTTTATCATTGTTTTCTCTTTCAATTCCTTTTAATTTATTACTACATATTACTGCTATTTGCTCAAAGATACAACCTTAGAATATTTTCCATATACTTTTTTCCCATAAACTACCTTGTAACTTCTAACTTTGTAATAATATGTATAGCCGGAAACTGCTTTACCATCAGTAAATTTTACAACAGTATTTTTCTTTGTTGTTCTTACTCTTCTATATTTTAACTGGATGTTTGACTTTTTGTATACCTGATATCCTGTAACCCATTTATCTCTCTTCCATCTTACTACAGCACTATTTCCCTGCAACGCCATTGCGGATACAAATTTTACCCTCTTTGGAACTACTTTTGCAGATGCTGCTGCTGAGAATGATGATTTATGTGTTTTTCCACCACTAACAGTATAAGTTCTTATTTTGTAGCTATATGTGTTTCCTGTAACAAGTTTTTTATCTTTATATGATGTTACGGAAGCCGACAATTTAGCAATCTTTTTATATTTGCCTGCACTGTTTCTTCTGTAAATAATATATCCACTTACATTTGTTGCCGCATTCCATGTCAGTTTAATTGTGTTCTGATTATATGAAGCAACAGACTTAAAGCCAATCTGACCTGAAATAACAGTTATCAATGCCGTTGCTGTCTTTTTACCATTGTTAGTAGTAACTGTAATTGTTGCTGTTCCCGGAGCTACTGCTGTTACCACTCCCTTTTTAACTTTAGCTACTGCCGTGTTATCTGATTTCCATTTTACATTTTTATTAGTAGCATCCTCAGGAATCACAGTTGCTTTTAAAGTATATGTGTTTCCCACTCTTAAAGTCTTCTTTGTTTTATTAAGTTTTACTCCTGTTACCGGACGTATAACTTTAATTTTACAAGTACCTACAGCTCCACCTATAGCTGTTGCAGTCGCAGATATTGTAGCATTTCCTACTCCAACACCTGTTACTTTTCCTGTTTTTGAAACTTTAGCTACTGACGTGTTACTTGAAGTCCATGTTACTGTCTTATCCGGTGCATCAGTAGGATATACTGTTGCATTTAATTTTACTTTCTTACCTACACCAATTGTTGCCTTTGTCTTATCTAATACACATCCTTTTGTGAATACTTGTATTGTATATGTTGCAAAATTACCACTTACTGCAAATGCTCTTATTGTAGTTGTTCCATCACCTACAGCGGTAATATTTCCTGCATCATCAACTGTTGCTACAGCAGGATTGTCTGAACGGTAAATTACTTTTTCATTAGGATTTGATGTAGTTGCCTTAACACTTACTGTTGTACCTGTAATCAAATTATTTTCAACTTCAGGTGTAACATATTCTGTTGAAACATATCCTGTATAAGAAACTCCGTTTTTTACTACATCAACTTTGGTCCAATATGGATTACTTAACCAGCTCACTGAATAATTTCTGTCTGTAAGCACGTTTTCTTTTATTGTAACGACATCATCTTTACTTAATTTAGTTAATGAACTATATCCGGTACTTGGGCCCTGTCTAAGATTTACATTTGATGTAATAACACCTGTCTTATCTCCTGATTTGCCCATTGTAACAGTTGTATTATCTCCAGGCATATTGTTGTATACAGGAATTATAAAATGACGCTGATTACTTTTAATTCCCAATGTATCATAAGCTTTTGCTGTAGTTCCTGTCTCTGATGCACAGCCAAATATATTTGTCATGTACTGATGTTTATATGTATTTTTAGCTGTTACATTAAACTTCTGCAAATATGTTGTATTCTGTCCTACATTGATATACTTTTCAGCTATATATTGTGCTCCACCTATTATTGAAGCTCCCGGAGTATTCCAAGGTGTACCATATCCATTCTTTGCGTTTGAAGCCCATTTTAAACCGTTTAAAATGGGCTGTGAACTTGTACTTGCACCTATATTATAGAAATTATAAATTCCCTTATATGATGTTGAATAATTTCCGGATACACTTCCACTTGCTCCCATTCCTGCATAAGTTCCGTTTCTACCTGAACCTACTTCCTGTAATATTTTTGAAGCAATATAATATGCACTTGCACCTGAAGTCTGAGCCGCCTGCAATATCTTTGATGAATAGCTTTCTGCCGTTGGAATATATGTTCCATTTGCATCACGGTAAGCTATATTTGTATTAGCCATAAATGAACCTGTAAGTATTGCCTCAACGCCTGCCTGTGTCTGATTAGCTGCATCATATGCTAAATTTTCAAACATAAAAACATATGTATCGTTAAGAAAATTTCTTGGATCCATAAAGTATGCTACTGCATTTTTAGAAGCTGTTACCCATGTACTTCCATCTTTTGCAATATATTTTCCTGTAGCTGTATTATAGTCACCTGAAGCATTGCTCTGTAAAAACTCTGAATAGTTTGTATGTGTAAGACTTCTGTCATTAGATGCTTCATTATCTACTGCTGTTCCAAAATCAATTCCTGTATTAAAAGGCTGAAATTTCCAGTTAGGATATGTTGCATGTAACTGTCTTAAATAAGGCTTGTAACTTTCCGGAAATCCACTTATGCTTGCCTCAAATGCTGCATCATCTGCTTTGACTTCCGTAACTCCACTAAACTGTATGCTACTTACGATAATTGCAATTGCTAAAATTGTAACCTGTATATTCTTTGCTATTTTTGTAAAAATTTTACTTTTCAAGTGTATCCCTCTTTTCTCCTAAGTCCTCATTTATATTCGAACTTTAACACCTTTCGTATCTCTTCTTCCTGTTTTAAGTTTTCTAAGTTCAACTTTCTTTCCCTTGTATTCAACAACATCATTGTCTCCTACATCTAACAGATAAACATTACTTACAAAATCATCTGCATTTAATTTAATTCCTCTTACACCAACTGCAGTTTTCTTCTTTTCAGGAATCTCCTTAAGTGGAAATCTTAAAAATACCCCATTTTCCGTCTGGAGAACTAATATTTCCCTTGTATACTGAAGTTCTGTATTATTTCCTACACTATCCATTTGCGAAGGTGTATCAAAATTCATTTCTAACTGAACATCATCCATAGGCATAAATTCGTCATCTGAACCTCCTGTTAATGCAACCGGCATTTCATACTCTTCATCCTCGACAGGCTTTGAAGTAATTCTTGTAATCTGAACTCCTACAAGACTGTCATCTTCCCCAAGCTTTGTAGCTGCAATTGTATTTCTTGTTGTCTCAAATTCACTGCCATCAACAAGCTTCATCATACCTTTTTTAGTAGTAAACAATAATTTCTTATCTTTAATCATTGAAGCACTAAATAATGCCACAATGCTTTCTCCTGCACTACTGTAATTTCCAAGATTATCTATTGGAACACCTTTATCCCTAAATTTTTTAATCGGCATTTTTATTATCTTTATCTGATGCATGTTTCCATTGTCTGTAAAAATGCACACCTTGTCTGTATTCATGCAATTAAAATAATATTTGTTTTCTTTAATTACCGCTTCTCTGTTTCTGTCAAATGTGGCCTGGTCAATTAATTTGGCATAACCAAATTTATCCATTACAAATACTACTTCCTGCTCAATTATCTTATTATCATCAAATACAGCTTCTTTTCCATCTTCAATAACAGTTCTTCTTGGCTGACCATATTCTTTCTTGATTGCAAGCAAATCTTTCTTGATTACTTTTGTCATGGAACGTCTGCTGTGAAGAATATCCTCGTATTTAGCAATTTTATTTACTAAATCTTCATATTCTTTCTGCAATGCAAGAACTTCTAAACCTATTAATTTAGCAAGTCTTAAATCAAGAATTGCCTGTGCCTGCTTTTCTGTAAAATTAAGATTAGCTGCTAACAGTTCTGATTCAGGATTCTTAAATTTAATGCCTTCAGTATTTCCATTTACAAGACACTCCTTTGCCTGTTTTAACTGCTGACTTCCTCTGATAATTTCAATAATCAAATCAATAATATTTGTTGCTCTTATAAGACCTTCTTTTATTTCTTTTTGTTCTAAAGCCTTATTAAGCATTGTTGTATATTTTCTAGTAGTTATTTCATACTGAAAATCCACATTATACTTAATTATTGATTTAAGCCCCATAACTTCCGGTCTTCCATCAGCTATGGCAAGCATATTTACACCAAATGTATCTTCAAGCCTTGTCTTTTTATATAGCATATTTGTAAGTTTTTCTACATCTGCTCCTTTTTTAAGTTCAAGCACTATTCTTATACCATTTTTATCTGATGCATTTGAAATATCAACAATATCATTTGTTTTTTTATTTTCCACAAGTGAAATAACGTCTGATATAAATTTACTAATATTAGCACCTATCATTGTGTAAGGAATTTCTGTTATTACAAGCTTGTCTTTCTCTTTTCCTTTACCTTTTTCAAATTCAAGCTTTCCACGTAATTTTAATTTACCGTTTCCTGTCTTATAAATGTCTGCCAACTCGGATTTGTTGGCTACAATTCCTCCTGTTGGGAAATCCGGTCCCGGCATTATTTCCAGTAATTCTTCTGTTGAAATGTCATTATTCTCCATATATGCGATAACTGCATCTATTACTTCACCTAAATTATGAGTAGGTATATTTGTTGCCATACCAACGGCAATACCTTCTGCTCCGTTAACTAAAATGTTAGGAACTTTTACCGGAAGAACTACAGGTTCTTTTTCCATTTCATCGAAGTTAGGCATGAAATCAACAACATCTTTATCTAAGTCTGCTAAATATACATCCTGTGTAAATTTCTTTAATTTTGCTTCCGTATAACGCATTGCGGCAGCTCCGTCTCCTTCAATTGAGCCGAAGTTTCCGTGCCCGTCTACTAAAGCCATTCCCTTTTTAAAATCCTGAGACATTACAACTAATGTTTCATAAATTGAGCTGTCACCATGTGGATGATATTTACCCATTGCTTCACCAACTATACGTGCTGATTTACGATGTGGTTTATCATAGTTAAGTCCTAACTGTTCCATGGCGTACAAAACTCTTCTTTGTACCGGCTTAAGTCCATCTCTTGCGTCAGGAAGTGCTCTGGCACAAATTACGCTCATAGCATAATCTATGTATGATTTTTGCATTACCTCAGAATATTCTGTTTTCACTATCTGTTCTGACATATGTTACTCCTATATAATATGTATTGTCCCTCTCTACGATGGGGTTGGTAATCGGAAACATCTATAGAAAATAAATTCATTTTGTTTCCTAAATGCTTATATATCTAATTCTGCATCTGTCGCATGTTCGTAAATGAAGTCCCTTCTAGGTCCTACGTTATTTCCCATAAGCATTTCTGTTACTTCTGATGCTAATCTTGCATCTTCTATTTCTACCTGCTTCAAAATTCTCGTTTCAGGATTGAGTGTAGTTTCCCACAACTGGTCTGCATCCATTTCTCCTAAGCCTTTATATCTTTGAAGCGTAAATCCTTTATGATCTTTTCTGTATTTTTCTAAAGCCTTGTCATCATATAAATACTGACCTTTTCCCTTTTTAGGTACAACCTTATATAATGGCGGTGTTGCTAAATAAACATGTCCATGCGTAATTAATTCAGGCATAAATCTATAGAAAAATGTTAATAACAATGTATCGATATGAGCTCCGTCAACATCGGCATCCGTCATTAAAATAATCTTGTTAAACTTTAATTTTTCTATATCAAAATCATTTCCATAGCCTTCAGAAAATCCACATCCAAACGCATTAATCATTGTCTTAATTTCTGCATTTGCAAGAACTTTGTCGATAGAAGCTTTCTCAACATTTAAGATTTTTCCTCTTATAGGTAAAATTGCCTGTGTTCTACGCTTTCTTGCGCTTTTTGCTGAACCACCGGCAGAATCTCCTTCGACAATAAATATCTCACATTCTTCTGCTTTTCTGCTTTCACAGTTAGCAAGTTTTCCATTACTGTCTATTGAAAACTTTGTCTTTGTAAGCATATTTGTTTTTGTTTTTTCTTCCTGCTTACGGATTTTTGCTGATTTTTCAGCACATGCAATAACATTTTTAAGTACTTCAACATTTCTGTCAAAATACAATACCAATTCTTCACCTGTAATTTCAGCAGCAACTTTTCCGGCATCAGGATTATCTAATTTTGTCTTTGTCTGTCCTTCAAATCTTGGTTCAGGGTGCTTAACTGCCACAACTGCCGTCATACCGTTTCTAACGTCTGCCCCTGTAAAATTAGCATCCTTTTCCTTTAATATTCCTAATTCCCTTGCATACTGATTTATTACCATTGTAAATTTTGATTTAAATCCTGTAAGATGTGTTCCACCTTCCTGTGTGTAAATATTGTTACAAAATCCTAAAATATTTTCAGAAAATTCATTTACAAACTGAAATGCTACTTCCATTTCAATCCCATCAACAGTCTTTTTGAAATAAATTACATCATGAACCTTTTCTTTTTCTTTATTTAATTCTGCAACATACGCACAAATTCCATCAGGCTCATGATAAGTAATTACTTCTTCTTCTGCAACTCTTTTATTTTCAAATATAATTGTAAGATTCGGATTTAAATATGCTGTTTCATGTAATCTGCTTTTAATTGCATCTGCTTTAAAATAAGTTTTTTCAAATATTTCGCCATCCGGGTAAAACTGTACTGTTGAACCTGTGTCATTTTTTCTACATGTTCCTACTTCTTTCAAAGGATACATTATTTTCCCACGCTCATATCTTTGATTATAAACTTTTCCGTCTCTTTTAACATTTACCTCTAACCATACTGAAAGCGCATTTACAACTGATGCACCAACACCATGGAGACCACCGGAAATCTTATAACCTCCGTCTCCAAACTTTCCTCCGGCATGAAGTACTGTAAATACTACTTCAACTGCAGGACGCCCTGTCTTATCATTTATATCAACCGGAATGCCTCGACCATTATCACTAATAGTAGCACTACCGTCTTTTTCCAATGTTACTTTTATTTCATTACAATATCCTGCTAAATGTTCATCAACTGAGTTGTCAACAATTTCATAAATCAAATGATTAAGCCCTTTTGTTCCAACACTTCCTATGTACATTCCGGGTCTTCTTCTAACCGCTTCTAACCCTTCTAATACTGCAATACTATTACCGTCGTAATTACTTTTTGCCATTACTAACTCCTTGATTACTTATTTGGATTCAAAAATCCATTGCCAAAATGTTTTCTTAATAATCTGTCTTCATCTTCAAAATGAGCATAATCGTTAAGTCTCTCGATATGATATGTTCCCAAATCTTTATCATACATAATCTCAGATATACTACAATTTTCAAGTTGTCTGCCAAATGTAAGCCACTTAGCATAATCAGCCTTAACTATGCCTGTAAGTAATGCCCTTATAGCACCTCCATGAGTTACTACCACTACATTTTCATAATCTTTATGTGCTATCTCATCTATCGCTTCAAAAACCCTGTTAAATACCATTTCACAATTTTCGCCACCGGGATATGCCATATCCTTTTCCATCTTTGAACGCTCTGCGAGGAAATCCTTATATCTTTCTTTAAGGACACTGTTTTCAAGTCCTGTTAAATCACCAAACTCTGCTTCCCTTAATCTTTCATCAACAAATCTTGGTTTCTTAACATATTCATTTATTATATCTGCTGTTTCCTTCGCTCTAATTAAATTGCTTGAATACACAGCTTCAATTCCATATTTAGCTAAACGCTTTCCTACCAAGTGCGCCTGCTCTCTACCTTCACCGGACAATTCCACATCTACATTACATAATTTACTGTTCTGTCTGCCATGTCTAATTAAATAAATATTCATATCACACCTGCCTTATCTAAATCTTTCCTTTTTTCTACATATGTATGATACCTTCAGATTGCTTCGTGCTTCGCACTCTCGCAATCTGACCAACATTCGCATATCGTGGGATTTCATCCCACTTTTATGCTCATGTTGGGGCGGGTCATGAATTCCATAAACCACATTTGAGCAAGCTCATGTGGTTTATGGAATTATAACCCTGGTATCACAGGTATTGAATCATTCCAGGACCTAATTTATCCGTTGGTCTTTCTATGAATCCACATTTTTTATAAAAATGTTCTCTTCCCTTTGCACACATTAAATCAAACATCATTTCTGTACCTGGAATCTTTAATTCTAAAACAAATTCTTTTATATTTTGTAATAGTCTGTATCCTATACCACTTCCCTGATATTCCGGTATTACAATCAAATCCTGTACATAGCATATAACTGCTCTATCTCCCACGACTCTTCCCATTCCTACCGGTTTGCCATTTTCATATGCAACAACTGTATATAAACTGTTTTCCAATGCTTTTTTAGCCTGTTCTTTAGTCAATGGTTTCCATTTAACTTTTCCCCTTAACATCAAATATGTATCTACATCTAAAACATTTTCTTTAAGTACCATCTTGTTCCTCTATTCAATCACATATTTTGCCCACTTTAACTAATACATTATACTTTATCTGCCAATTCACTTCAAGAAATTTTATTTTTTGCTTTGTTTTTGCTTTATTTTCATGATTATTATTTTTCATTTTGCCCACACTATTTTTATGCAGATTATTTTGTAAACCCATTTTGTAGATTATTTTTGCGGAGGTAATTACAGATATGAAAAACAGATATGCTTTTATAAATTCTTTTAGTTTTTCCCTGATTTTCAAATTATTCGTTTTAGGAATAGCATCATTTTCTTTATATTTACATATTGACATTGATGATTTACCAAATACATTTAGATTTTTTGGATACTTTACCGTACTTTCTAATTTATTCTGTTTTATTATATTACTTTTAAATATTATCAAAATGATGTATAACCGTATTTCTTTACCGGAAAAATATAATGCTTTAAAAGAATACTCACATTTTTTTGTTTTATTTAAAGGAATGAGCCTTATGTCAATAATCCTAACATTTTTCATATTTCACTATATGGTTGCTAATTACAAATATCCTCTGCTTATAAATAACACCTTAAACCTTCCTATAAAAGATTTATTCGCTCATTATCTGCTTCCGCTTTTTTATGTTTTAGACTGGCTTCTTTTCGCCCCTAAGGGATTGCAGAAATTAAATGCTCCCTTCATCTGGGCTTTATATCCTTTTGTTTATCTTATTTTTACATTTGTAAGACTCTATCAGGTGCCTGCTTCTTCATATTTTCATTTAAATGAGGCTCCTTATTTTTTTCTTGATATAAATAAACTTGGATATGAGCGGGTAACAATTTTTTCAATAATTATACTTTTTATTATTTTGTCTATTGGATATTTGATTATCGGAATTGAAAAAATTATGTGTATACTTCAAAATCGAAAGTTATAATCCAGCTTTCACTTATTTTGCACGCAAACAAATACCAGGCTGTGAATGTAATTCGCAGACTTGTTATTAACTTGGGTTACCCCCATTCTTGACAAAGAACAAAAAATAGTGCTTCACTTTTCCAGCAAAGCACTATTTTTATACTTTTTTTCTGAAAGTCGGTTTTCATACCACTTTCGGTTTTCTTATTAAGTTTATTTTTCAATTTCTAACCTAATACAAAGCATCTGACTGCCATGTCAATTCCAACGATAATCAACAATGCTCCACCTGCTATATAAGCCTTTGTTTTTTGTTCAAATCCTGCTCTGTATCCTGTATACATTCCTGCATATGAAGCAACCCATGTTACAACCACTACTAAAATTCCTAAATTCAAAGGATTCGTATTACAAAATCCTGCTGCAATACCTGTAGTTATTGTATATCCTCCAATTACCACCAATGGAAGAATGTATTTTTTTATTTCCATTTTCTCTTCTAATTTTTCATTGATTATATCATTCTTTAGTGCCTTAATAATTAACCTTATTCCTAGCAATACAAATATAGCAATTGCCAAAATGTGTCCAATAACTACTTCGTCGGTTGTTGTTACTATGTTAATTAAAAGTCTTGAAATTATATATCCTACTCCAAGCATTACGAGCTGAAGCAACGAAAGAATTACTCCAATTATAGTAAGTCTGCTTTTTTTAATATTTGCCACCATGGAGCCATTACACTCCATGATTGCAAATACTTCAAAGGATATACCAAATATAATCATTACATTTTCAATCCAAGTCACACAACCCCTCCCTTTTATCTGCTTTAATTTGAGGTTGAATATCAATTGATTTAATATCAATTTATTTTCACAACTAACTAAACCTAATGTTACTCACATAACATATTATGTGCTTTATTTTTATTATTTATCAGCTGAAACTCCATCAGTCTTAATAATAAACTTAACGTTACTGTTTACTCCATCTGCTGTCTTAGTAAATGTTGTATAATTCTGAGCTGCTCTTGAAGTTGCGTTAATTCTATTAACTAACTTCTTAACATCTCCGTTGTATGATGAAATAAGTTTCTGAATTGCTTCATCATTGAATTCTTTCATTCCATCTTTAAGTTCATTTGCACCGTCATCCAACTTGCTTACGCCATCACTAATAGTTGTTGTTGCTTCATTTAACTGTTTTGCACCTTTGTTAAGAGTATCATTGTTTGCAACTAATTTGTCACTACCTGTTTTTAACTTCTTAACACCTGACTTTAATGTTGGCATACTGTCATTTAATGTTCCTACACCTGTGTAAAGTGGAGAAATAGCTTTTTCATATAAAGTTTCAATTCCTGAATCTAATGATTTTGCACCATCTTTTAAATCTGAACTTCCGGATGCGACTGATGATAAACCTGATTTAATCTGGCTTGCACCTTCAGATACAGATTTAGCTCCTGCAGCTAACTGCTTTGTACTAGTTGCAACACTTGTCATTGTTGTGTCTAATGTATTTACACCTGTTGCAGCTTTTCCGGCTCCTGTTGCCAATTCTTTAGCACCATCCTGTAATTCTTTTAAATCTTCTTTCTTAGCTGAAACATTGTCTGCTACTTCATCCATAACTTTCAATGAAGCTACAGCTTCTGATAAAGAATTAACATTTTCTGTTGTTTTTGTAAGAACCTTTGCTGCACTCTTTGCATCTGTAACACCATAAGCATCGAGTCCTGTATAAGTATCTGCTGCAATTGCTGTAAGAATTGCAGTCTGAAGTTTCTTAGCATCTTTTAATGCTTTGTCAGCCTCATCGTATGACTTAACTCCGGCTTTAGCTAATTTTGTATAAATTCCTTTTTCCTGCTCTGCGATTGTGTTTCCAAGTCCGTTAATTGTGTCAGCTACTTCATCAACACCTGTGCTTACTTTCAATGCTCCATTCTTCAAATCTGTCATTGAAGTATTTAATATTGAAACCTGACCTGCAATTGTTGTTACACCATTGCTTAATGTTTCCATGTTAGTGCTTACAGTATTACTTCCTGTAGCTAATGTATCTGCACCTGTTGATAACTTATTAACACCTTCATTTAATGTCTTACTTCCATCTGCAAGTGCTTTAGCACCACCACGGATTGTCTTTGAATTTTCTTTTGTTCCAAAGTTTGTATAAATAGCATCTACAGCTTTTTTAACTGACTTCATGCCTTTTACAAGTTTTCCTGAAGATTTATATAATGTATTAATTCCTGAGCTTACCTGACTTACACCACCTGTATATGTTGCAATACCATTTTTAAGTGTAACCATTCCTGATTTAAATTCAGGCATATTGTTATTTAATGTATCAAGTCCTTCAGCTAAATCACTTGAACCATCCTGCAATTTTCCTGCTGCATCATCAATTTCGTCAACTTTTTCATCTAAATCAGATAAATCAATATCGCTAATGTCAAATCCTTCATTACACAACGCAACTGTCATTGTCATATCAAGACTGAAGTTTTCAACGTCTGCTGTCATCTCAACATAATCAGGAATTTCCACTTCATCATCACTCAAATCAAGATTATCTTTCATTCCCGGCATTGCCATACCAACTACTATCTGATTTTTGCCATCAGAAATTACTTTACCATTTTTAACATCTACATTCTGGAAATCATCATTTAAAATCATTCCCGAAACTGCGATAAACGGTACATAAATTTCTTCTTCTGCTCCATTTATGTCTGCTTTAACTTTTTCGTTATTTGTGTAATCAAATCTTACAGTAACTTTTCCACTCTTTCCGGCAATTTCATCTGCTGTCATTTCTTTTCCGTCTAAATAATATGTTATTTTAACATTAACAGGAGTTTCTTTTTCTGTAGTTCCCTGATAATAAATATCATTTCCTTTTGCTTCCCATTTGATGTTTTCGCCATCTTTTGTAAATGTTTCATCACCATTTACATTCTTAATGTCCTTTAAATCAGATTTATCTACAATAACATCTTCTCCAGCTGCATTCTTTAAATGATCACTTACGATTGTGCTTGTAGCTTTACCTGTGTTATCAGCAATTATATATACTGTTTCATCTTTGCCTATTTCTTTTTCTGAAACTGAGATAACATTGTCAATTGCATCTTCTAACTCGCTCTTGTCATCACTATTTACATCTGTCTGAGTTTCTTCTGTAGAAACATCCTCCGGATTTGCAAATGTTGTATAGCCATATGTTGATGCACCTGCAACAACAACTGTCATTGCACATGCGATTGTTCTTATTATAAACTTCTTACTAATTAAATTTGATTTTCTCATAGCGAACCTCCTACTTATTTGAAACTAACTCTTTGTTAATGAAACCTTTACTTGTTTTAATTATTAATTTATCAAATATCATAAATAATGACGGTAAAACAAATATAACTACTATCATACTTATGATTGCTCCTCTTGCCATTAAGTTACACAATGAACTAATCATATCGATGTTAGAATACATACCTACACCAAATGTGGCTGCAAAGAAACTCAAAGCACTAACTATAACTGACTGCATTGATTCTGTAAGAGCCTTTGTAATTGCTTCTTTCTTAGGTAATCCTGAATATCTGCCGTTCTTATATTTTGTTGTCATAAGAATTGCATAGTCAACTGTTGCACCTAACTGAATTGTACCAATTACAATTGATGCGATGAATGGTAATGTTGTTCCTGTGTAATATGAAATTCCCATATTCATACAAATAGCCGCTTCAATAACCGCTACTAAAATAAACGGTAATGAAATTGATTTAAATACAAATAATATAATTACAAATACCATTGCAATTGAAAGTGCATTAACTACTTTAAAATCGGTATCTGTTGTTTCAATTAAGTCTTTAGTACAAGGTGCTTCACCTATTAACATTCCATGCTTGTCATAACTCTTTATTATTTTTTCCAACTGAATACACTGTTCATTTACTTCATCTGAAGCCACCGCATATTCAGAACTAATTAATAAAAGTTCATATTTATCATTAATCAAATCTTCTGAGAGATTCTTCGGAATGATATCTCTTGGTATTGACGGACTTAATATTGAATCAATACCTAATACTGTTTTAACTCCATCTAAGTCTTTCATCTGATTAATCATCTTATTTGCATCTGCCTGTGAAAGACTGCTGTCTACCATTGCGATATGAGTTGCACCCATTGCATACTGTTCATCCATCTTAGTATTTGCTGTAATACTTGGAAGTGTCTTTGGTAATGAACCAACTAAATCGTAGTATACTTTGTTGTTCTTGTAACCAAATGCTGCAGGTACTAATAATATTAAGAAAATAATTATGCAAATAGTTCTTCTCTTAATAACTGTTTTACCAATTCTACCTACATCAGGGATAATTGGTTTATGTCTTGTCTTCTGAACAAATTTATCAAAGATTAAAAGCATTGATGGTAAAATTGTTACACATCCAATTACACCGAATACTACACCTTTTGCCATTACCACACCAAGGTCTAAACCTAATGTAAATGTCATAAAGCATAATGCAATAAATCCGGCAATTGTTGTTATTGAACTTCCTGTTACTGAAGCAAGTGTTTCACTAATTGCATTTGCCATAGCCGTATTATGATCATCCGGCGTCTTTTCACACTGTGCTTCATAACTGTGCCATAGGAAAATTGAGTAGTCCATTGTAACAGCCAACTGAAGTACTGCTGTTAACGCTTCTGTTAAATATGACATTTCACCTTGAATGAAATTTGTACCAAGGTTATAAACAATTGCCATACCAATTCCAAGTAAGAAGAATAATGGTGCTGCTGCTGAATCCATTGTTAACTGTAAAATTATAAGTGAAAGGATTGCTGCGATAATTACATAAATTGGAATTTCATGCATTACCAAATCTTTAATATCTGTAACTACAGACGACATACCACTTATATAACAATCTTTAGATGCAACTTTTCTTAATTCTTTTACTGCATCCATTGTTTCATCTGAAGACATTGACGAATCATATAAAACAATCATTAATGTGCTGTCAGCATCTTTATTATTGAAAAATTCCTGGATATCATTTGGAAGAACATCCATTGGAACTGTAAGGCCTGCAATTGAGTCATACCAGATAACTGATTTTACATGTTCAACTTTCTCCATGTCCTTTCTCATTGCTGATATATCTTTTTCATCCATTCCTTCAACTACACATAAAGAAAAGGCTCCTGTTCCAAATTCATCTAACAGAATATCCTGTCCTTTCATAGTTTCCATATCCTGTGGTAAATAGGATAAAATATCGTAATTAATTCTTGTTGTTATAAAACCAAATGCAGAAGGTATTAATAAAAGTAAACTGATAACAAATATCAATACTCTGTATTTAACAACTTTTTGTCCGAATTTTTTCATTCTTATCACTTCACCTTTCTTATTTTTCTGCACTCAGTATAAAAAAAAAGACCGAATACTTAAATATTCAATCTTTTTTCCATGTCTTTTTTAAATATACAAATCCATTAATTTGTATATTTGTTTTATTCAACTATAATGCCATTGTATTTTTCACATGACACTTTTTACTTAAAAGAAATCTGTCATCTGTTTAGTCATCATATATTCATAAGCTGCTGCAATTTCCCTTGGCGGAATATTCATTCCTGACTTTATCCATTCTATAACAATATAACACATTGATTGTGCGTAAAACTGTGCAACCCTCTCATACGTAATCCACGGATGAGCCTTATCCATCTTAGGTCCCTTTTTCTCCATAATTGCAAGTAGTATCTGTCTTACACAATCCTCTGCAATGCTCTGCAATGAATTCTGTCCTTCTAACTTTACTGCATTCATATAAAAAGGCTTGTCCTTTTCTAATGATGTAAACATTAAAACAACCGCTTCATTAAACATACCATTCTCAATTAACGGAGCTGCCGGCCTTATAATCTGCTCCATAACTATCCATTCTATCAGTTCATATTTATCTTGAAAATGATTATAAAATGTTGGTCTGATTACTCCTGCTTTATCCGTAATATCTTTTATGGTTATTTTTTCGATAGGATGTCTACTTGCAAGTTCCTTGAAACTTTCTGCCAACGCTAAATCAATTGCCTGCTTTCCCTGTCCTGTCATATTCTCCTCCTAGTGTTTCACACGCATTCTCTGTTCACTATCTCCATAATATTCACAACTATGGCTTAGTATAACACGTTTCCACTTTTTTTCAACCTGTGTTATAATTATAAAGATAGTAAAATTATACGATTTAATCATATATTTACGGAGGATTTTAAAATGAATAAAATAACAAGTTTTACAATAAACCACCTGAAATTATTACCGGGTGTCTACGTTTCAAGAAAAGATAAAGTAGGCGATAATGTTCTTACAACATTTGACCTTAGAATTACCCGTCCAAATTATGAACCTGTTATGAATACTGCCGAAATTCATACAATAGAACATCTTGGTGCAACTTACCTTAGAAACAACTTTGAGTGGGGTGATAAAACTATATATTTTGGACCAATGGGATGTAGAACAGGTTTCTATATGATTCTTGCCGGAGACCTCACTTCTAATGATGTATTGCAGCTTGTAAAAGATATGTTCCTATTTATAAAGAACTATGAAGGTGATATTCCGGGTGCAAGTGCAAGAGACTGTGGAAATTATCTTGATTTAAATTTATATATGGCTAAATTTATTGCTGCAAAATATTATGACATTTTATCAAATATTACTTCTGAGCAATTAGTTTATCCTGAATAAAATATATTGTTATATATAACAAAGACCCTCTTACCTTATTTAATAAGAGGGTCTTTACTATTACTATTTTAATTTCATTAATTTACAATTTTCTATACCTGCGTCCCAAAATTTGCTTAAAGGAAGGTTTCTAATCTGACACACAATACTTGAATTCATTGCTCCATGCCCTACAATAAGAACATCTTTTCCTTCATTTAAATCAGGCATAACAACTTCTTTAAGGAATTCTCCTGTTCGTTTAAACAACTCATGAAATGTTTCGCCTTCCTTAACTCCTTTGTATTTTTCAGGTTCTTTAAAAAATGTACGAATAGGACTATCTGTCGCTTTCGCCGGATTTTCCATTCCTTCATATATTCCAAAGCTCATCTCTCTTAATCTCTCATCATATATAATAGGAACATTTCTTCCTTCAAGAACTAATTTAGCTGTTTCTTTCGCTCTTACTAAAGGTGAACAATAACATACATCAAAATTAATATCTTTATATTTTTCCCCGGCAATTTTTGCCATCTGTCTTCCTTCTTCATTTAATGGTATATCTGTTCTTCCCTGAAGTTTATGTAATTCATTCCATTCAGTTTTTCCATGTCGCATTATGTAAAGCATTTTTGCCTCCTAAACTATGCTCTTCCTTCCGGTAATTTCTTTATGATTGTATTATAAATCCTTATTAAAAATGTAAGTGATACTGCCAACGAAATAATTTCTGCAATTGGGAATGACCACCATACTGCATGTAATCCGCCTACTTTTGCAAGAATATATGCTGCCGGTACTAAAACAAATAACTGACGCATAATAGAAACTATCATACTAAATACCGCTTTTCCTAAAGCCTGGAATACTGTTCCCGCAACAATACAGAACCAGGCAATTAAATAATGTATTCCTATTATTCTCAATGCAGGGATGCCGATTGCCAATAATTCATCTGATGAATTAAACATTGCAAGTAATACCTGTGGTATTGCTTCAAATGCTATAAATCCAACAAACGTCAGACAAAATGCTACTGCCATACTTAATTTAATGGTATGAATCATACGTTTTCTCTGCTTTGCTCCATAATTATAAGCAATAATAGGTGTAATTCCGTTGTTCAATCCAAATACAGGCATGAAGAAGAAACTTTGTAATTTGAAATAAACACCAAAAACTGCAGTTGCCGTCGATGAAAATTCTATTAAAATGCGGTTCATGCAATATGTCATAATTGAACCTATTGACTGCATAATAATAGATGGAACACCTACTGCATATATTGTTCCAATAATTTTTAAGTCCGGTTTAAATCCTTTAAAGCTTAATTTAACATCATGATTATATTTATGATTACATGCAGCTGCCACAATTCCTGCAACACACTGTCCAATAACTGTCGCAATCGCCGCACCTGTAACACCCATTTTTGGTGCCCCAAATAAACCGAATATTAAAATAGGGTCTAAAATAATATTAGTTACTGCACCTGTAAGCTGTGATGTCATGCTGAAAATAGTTCTTCCTGTTGATGTTAATAAACGTTCAAAGAAAAACTGTGTAAATAACCCAAATGAGAAAATCATAACTGTACTCAAATATTCAATTCCCATTTCCATTATTTCAACATCTGCATTGCCAATCTGACTTAAATAAAAAGGTTTAACAACACTAAATCCTAAAATCAAGAATAAAATATAACTTAAAATATATAATACTGCTGCATTTGCCGCCGTGTCATTTGCCTTTTTAAAATTCTTTTCTCCCAATGACTTTGATAATAAAGCGTTCATACCAACTCCGGTACCTGCTCCCACTGCAATTAACAATGTCTGTAATGGAAACGCTAACGAAACTGCTGTCAACGCATTTTCTGACAATTTGGCAACAAATATACTATCCACAATATTGTACAATGCTTGAACAAGCATTGATACCATCATAGGCAATGACATATTAAAAATCAGTTTACCTACAGGCATTGTTCCCATTTTATTTTCTTCTTTTACTTCTGTTGCTATTTCCTGACTCATTTTTCCTCCAAGCTGCTATCTCATGATTATTAAAATATTAAGTATATAACAATCTATAATAATTCTAGTTTAATAATTTTTTAGTTCCAATCGAGTACTATAACACAAACCTTTTTAATAGACAACTATTTTAATTACAGCCAGTACAAACAAGTGAACCGGATAGAAAAGGTAGAAAAACCATTTCCATTTATATTTTCCTCTTTTTCCATTATAAAAGGCAATAGGAATAACACTTAAACTTCCAAGCCATTGAATACCCAAAGAATAAAATCCCATATTAAATACCATATTTCCAATTGCTTTTCCTATATGATATTCTCTAAATGTATAGAAAAAGAATATAAGTAAAATTCCTGTATAACTGTATGTAACCTTTAGTATATATGCAAGTCCCATGGCTCCAAATACGGCAATTAACTGGGTAATCCAGTTTAATGTACCAAAACTAAATACTTTTAATAAGATTTTTGGATATCTTATTCTGAACATTGATATACTATATAAAATCCATATCATTACATAGCCTAATAATAATGTAACCATTACGCTCTGTCCTGACAGACTTATAAAATGTCCGTGTATCATATCATAAGGCACTTCCGAAATTATGGAGAATAATAATAACATATACAGATGCTTTTTCTTATTTTCTGTATGGTAAAATCCTTCAACCAGCAAAAAACAGTAAATAGGAAAACTCAGCCTTCCAATACTTCTCATTACCATATATAAACTACTACCTTGCGCTAAAAAAGCCATAGCAATATGGTCAATAAGCATAGTCACTACAGCTATAATTTTTAAGGTAAATGAGGATAGTCCATATTTGTCCAAATCAATATACATCCTCATTCCTTTTTTATTTAATTCTTGAAAATTCATAGATTATGTATAAGCCAATTACACTAAATTGTAATTGGCTTTTCCTTTCTAGTATTATTTTGCAATTAAAATTGCCACGCTCCTTGGTTGGGCAGTAAATGTTCTGTCACCATCATAAACTGTATTTGAGTCAGTTGTGCATAATAATTGCCATTTTTTCTTTTTTCTTGCTGATGGGATTCCAAATTCCTGTGGTTCCCAATGCATATTATAGGCTAGATACACATCTGCCTCTTCGTTTCTTCCTGCCTCCATGGCATATGCTCCGCAATACATAGCAGAAAAATGTCTGTTAATATGTGCGAAATCCGGATACCACGCTTTACTTCCATGATATGACATATCAGGAAGTCCGTATGATTTATAATCCATTAGTCTTAATTCTTCAGGCATATGTAAAATCTTATGATCTTTTCTAAACTTTATCAGTGCCTTTGTATATACAAATATTTCTTTTGCACATGCATTAGTATTCCAGTTTGTCCATGAAATTTCATTGTCAAGACAATACGGATTGTTGTTTCCTTTCTGAGAATTGCACATCTCATCTCCTGCATAGATCATTGGTACTCCCTGACTAAGTAATACTAAGGCTAAAGCATTTTTCATCTGCTTCTTTCTAAGGTCCATAACTTTTTTCTTACGGGTCTCACCTTCAAATCCACAATTCCAACTGTAATTATAAACAGCTCCATCCTTATTATTTTCACCATTGTCTTCGTTATATTTTCTATCATACGAAACCATGTCAAATAACGTAAACGTATTATGATTTGCCACATAATTTACATATGCTGCTCCCGGTGGATTTGCTTTTATCTTATATGAAATGGTATTAAGCATATCCTCATCCCCTTTAAGGAATCTTCTTGCTGTCACCATAAAATCATCGTTAAAATTAGCAAGGTTTTTTATTTCAGGTCTGTCATTATAAAAATCTGTATCTGTAGCGAAACTATATGTAAATATCTTTGTATCTGATAACAAATTATCTGTCTGAATCATCTTCATAACCGCAGGCTCACAATTTGCATGAATTCCATCTATATGGTAACTCATAACCCAATAATGAAGGCAATCTAAGATTAATGTCGGATTCGTTCCTTCCGGGAAGAAAAATTCCATTGAAACTTCTATTCCGTTCTTATGAAGTTCCTTTACCATATATTTAAATTCATCTACTTCACTGCCTGATTTCTTAGCATAAGCGTAAGAAGCCTTTGGAGAAAAAATATATCCATCGGTATATCCCCAATAATTTAATTTTTCATTAGGAATACTAAAGCTGCCTTTCATTGACGTCGGCTGTTTTTCAACATATACTTCATTAAATTCATATGCCGGCATAAGTTCTATCATTGTAATTCCAAGTTCCTTTAAATACGGAATCTTATCTACAATTCCAAGATATGTTCCCGGATGTTTTGACTTTGCACTTTTATGCTTTGTAAACCCTCTTACATGCAAACGATATATTATTGTTTCATCGAACGGATGATGTAATGGTCCATCACCTTCCCAATCATAATCATCATCTATAATTGTTCCTCTTAAATTTTGTGGCTGTACTCCCCATTCTTTCTTTCCTGATAATGATTTCGCATACACATCTGTCACAATCTCACCATCTACAAGAAAATTATAATCATATTTTCTATAATCCAAACCTTCTACTGACATTGCATGAACATTACCTATAACCTGAGAAGCTTCAAATGATAATTGTTCTTCTTTTCCTGTCTCTCTGTCATAAAGAATCACTTTACACTGACTTGTATTTTTTGCCGTAATTGCAAAATTAACTTTATTTCCAATTACACTTGCCCCCATTATTAGAGGGTTTCCTCTTGTGATTTTTATATTAGTTATATCCATGCTGCCTCCTTGATTTGCTGACCATTTTTATCATAAAAATCTGTAAGTAAACTTAAGCTTTTGTTGTTTACGCAATACATTATTGCTTATTACAGACCCTAATATAAATGTAATTATATCATAGTAAAAATATAAGAGAAACCTTGAATTTAATTTTACATCCTTATAATTTTATTTTTCATTGTCACAATTGCTATTTTTCAAAATTTTATTTTCCTATTTATATGTATTTTTCACCGTTGCTTTAATACATAAAAACTGATATACTCTAATTTACGGAAAATTTTTGAGTATTATAAATTCATGAGAGGTAATATTAAATGATAAGTACAAGTAATGTTTCATTGAGATTTGGCAAGAAAGCCTTATTTGAAGACGTAAATATTAAATTTACACCGGGTAACTGTTACGGATTAATTGGTGCTAACGGTGCCGGTAAATCAACATTTTTAAAAATTCTCACAGGTGAACTTGAGCCAACAAGCGGTGAAGTTATTATAACTCCGGGTGAGCGTCTTTCATTCTTAAAGCAGGATCACTTCCAGTATGATGAATATACTGTTCTTGATACTGTTATTATGGGTAACCAGAGATTATACGAAATTATGAAAGAAAAAGATGCCATTTATGCAAAGCCTGATTTTAGTGATGAAGATGGAATCCGTGCTTCAGAATTAGAAGGTGAGTTTGCAGAAATGAACGGATGGGAAGCTGAAAGTGATGCCGCTACTCTTTTAAATGGTTTAGGTGTAGATACAGAATACCATTACAGCACAATGAAAGATTTAAACGGTAATTTAAAGGTTAAAGTATTACTTGCCCAGGCATTATTTGGTAACCCTGATATTCTTCTTCTCGACGAACCTACAAACCACTTAGACTTAGATGCTATCGGATGGTTAGAAGAATTCTTAATCAACTTTGACAATACAGTTATTGTTGTATCTCATGACAGATACTTTTTAAATAAAGTCTGCACTCAGATTGCAGACATTGATTATGCAAAGATTCAGCTTTATGCCGGAAACTATGATTTCTGGTACGAATCCAGTCAGTTAATTGTTAAGCAGATGAAAGAAGCTAACAGAAAGAAAGAAGAAAAAATCAAAGAATTGCAGGACTTCATTCAGCGATTCAGCGCTAATGCTTCTAAATCAAAACAGGCAACATCAAGAAAACGTGCTTTGGAAAAAATCGAACTTGACGACATTAAGCCATCAAGCCGTAAATATCCATATATTGATTTCCGTCCTGCCCGTGAAATTGGAAATGAAGTATTAACTGTAGAACATTTATCAAAGACAATTGATGGTGTTAAAGTATTAGACGACATCTCATTTGTAGTTGGACATGAAGACAAAATCGCTTTTGTAGGTTCTAACGGACTTGCTAAAACAACATTATTCCAGATTTTAGCAGGCGAAATGGAACCTGATGAAGGTTCATATAAATGGGGAATTACAACTTCTCAGTCATATTTCCCTAAGGACAACACAAAAGACTTCGATTGTGACGACATCATTGTTGACTGGCTGACACAATATTCTGAGATTAAAGATCCTACATACGTAAGAGGATTCCTTGGAAGAATGTTATTTGCCGGAGAAGACGGTGTTAAGAAAGTTAGAGTTTTATCCGGTGGCGAAAAGGTTAGGGTTATGTTATCAAAGCTTATGATTTCAGGTGCTAATGTTTTAATTATTGACGAACCTACTGACCATTTAGACATGGAAAGTATCACAGCACTTAACAACGGATTAATCAAATTCCCTGGCGTATTATTATTCTCTTCAAGAGATCATCAGGTAGTTCAGACAACAGCTAACCGTATTATCGAAATTGTAAACGGTAAATTAATTGATAAAGTTACTACATATGATGAATATCTTGAAAATGACGAAATGGCAAGAAAACGTACTGTATATACAATGGACGGTCAGGATTCTGACAACTAATTTAGTATTACTATGATATATTGTTAAATATCATTTTCATTACAATTCATATTACTTTTATGACGTAATAGAATGGAGAATATTATGAGACCTGCAACTATAATGTTACCTCCCGGAGATATGGAGGCAATAGGAATTATAGAATTTGTTCACGGTATGTGTGAACATCGTAATCGTTATAATCACGTTCTTAAATATTTCAGTGATAAAGGATTTATCTGTGCAATTGCAGACATTAAAGGACACGGAGAAAATATTCTTACTCCTGACGACTATGGATATTTTGGTGAAGACGGTTACAAGGGACTTATTCAGGATATAGATGACTATACTACTTTTTTAAAAAGAGAATACCCAAATCTTCCATTAATTTTAATTGGTCATAGCATGGGTTCCCTTCTTGTAAGAGGTTACATTAAGAAAAATTCAGAAAAAATTGACGCTTTAGTTGTATGTGGTTCACCTTCTGAAAATTCATTTACTGAATTAGGTAAAATATTAATTCGTGTAATGGAAGTTTTCGTTGGAAACAGATACAGAAGTCCTTTTATCTCAAAAATGTTAAACGGACCATTTGAAAAACCATTTAAAAAAGATGGCATAAAAAATGCCTGGTTATGCAGTGACCTTTATGAAGTTGACAAGTATAACAAAGACGAAAGATGTGGATTTGATTTCACATTAAACGGTTATTATTCATTATTTTCTTTAATGCAGTATGTATATAATAAAGACGGTTATAAAAACAAAAACCGTGATTTAGAAATAATGTTTATCTCCGGTGATGATGATCCTTGCAAAATTAACGATAAGAAATTTAAAGAATCCGTACTTCTTTTAAAGAAAAGAGGATTCCAGAATACCTTTTCAAATACCTATCCCGGTATGAGACATGAATTATTTAATGAACCGGGTAGAGAAGAAGTTTTTGATGATATTTTAAAATTTATAGAAATTAAACTTGGAATTGAAACTTCAAGAGAATAAATATAAAACCTCCTGTGATATTAAGATGTATCACAGGAGGTTTTATATTATTTTAATTACTTTTTTACCTCATTCAACTATTTTATTTATATATTCCTTATCCAAGCATTTGCCAAATCCATCCAGCATTCACATTCCTTTACTACTCCATATCCGTCAGAACTCATTGTAAGCTCTCCTGCTGTTCCGATTCCATGCGCTCCGCCTGCAAACACATGTAATTCTGTAGGTATATTATGCTGTCTTAATGCTGTTGCAAACATTAATGAATTTTCTACTGGTACTGTCTCATCATCAAAGCAATGCCATATAAAAGTCTGTGGAGTATCATTGTTCACATATTTTTCCATGGACATTTTATAATTAAGTTCATCAAATCTGTCTCCTAAAAGGTTTTCTATTGATTCCTTATGTCCATATTTACCTGATGATATAACCGGATAACACAAAATCTGTGCATTAGGTCTGCATACTTCATTTCCATTTGCCCTGTTATTTGTAAACTGTGCTTTATTCCATGAATTTCCATAACTTGCAACCAAATGACCACCCGCTGAAAATCCACAGATAATTATCTTGTCTGCATCTATATAATATTTGTCTGCGTTTTCCCTAAAATACTTAACAGTTGCTGCTAACTGTAATAATGCTGTTGGATAAACTGCCGGTTTTACCGAATATCTTAATACTGCAGCATGATATCCCATCGCCATGAATTTTAAAGCAATTCCTTCTGCTTCTCTGTCAGACGTCATCTCATAACCGCCACCCGGACATATAATAATCAATGGTCTTAATCTTCCATCGTATAATTCTTCTGAATTGCCAATCATATACGTCGTTATCTCGGCTGTAGGATGATGCTCCCCTATCTTTACACTAATCTTTTTGTGTATCATATTCTTTCCTTTCCCTTTGAAAACTTCAAAGTATTTTCATCCGTCATAAAATTATATTTCTAATAATTTCCTAAAATCTGCATATTTAACGCCTCTGCATTAATACCACTTAAAGCATTAACAACTCCCGGCTGGTCTGATTTTCCTTCAAATTCAACGTAAAATCTGTATTCCCATTTCTTTCCCGGAACCGGTCTTGATTCAATTCTTGTCATATTCAAATCATTATAAATAATATGTGAAAGCATTGTATACAATGAACCACTTTCATGAGGCATTTCAAAACTTATACATATATTATTTGCTTCACGTCTTGCAATCTTTCTACGGCTTACTATTATGAACTTTGTTGTATTTATACTGCTTTGATTTACATCTTCAGCCAAAACTTCTAATCCGTATAATTTTGCTGCATTTCTGCTTGCAATACATGCTCTTGTATTATCTTTTTCCTGAGATATAATCTGTGCCGCAATTGCAGTATTAGCACAATTTACTTTATTCCATCCGTATTCATCAATAAATTTGCTACTTTGCATTAACGCCTGTGGATGAGAATAAACTTCTTTAATTGTTTCTAAAGTTGTTCCTTTTACCGCACTTAAACAATGGCTGATTTTTACATCAAATGAATCAACTATATAATTTTCAAATTCAACCAGCAAATCATATACATCTGTTACAATTCCCGCTGTTGAATTTTCAAATGGAAGTACAGCATAATCTGCAACTCCATCTCTTACTTCTTTCATTGCCTGTTTAAAAGTAAGTACATTGTGGTATGTAGCATTGTCACCAAAATAACTCATTGCTGCCTGCTGACTGTATGCTCCATCGATTCCCTGATATACCACCTTAGCATTTTCCATCGGAAGTTTGCTTATGATATCAAATCCTATATCATTATTTATTCCTTCTTCTGTTAAAAGCTTATACTGAAGTTTTCTACTCATTGACATTATTTGCTCAAATAATTCTTCAATGCTATGAGCATAAAATTCATCTGAAGCCATTGATTTAAGAACTGCTATTTTTTCCAACTCTCTTTTTCTGTCTAATACAGGCTTTCCTGTATAAAGTTTATACTCTGCAACTTCCTTGCAAAGTTCCATTCTCTCTTCAAATAATTCTATAATCTGTTTATCTACGCGATCAATCTCGCCTCTTGTTTCTTTAAGATCTAACATAATAGTACCTGCTTCTCTATGATTTATTTTCTCATTGCACAGCCCTGACATCCTGCACATCCCGAATTAACATTTTCTGACTGTCCTCTTAATTCATCTAAAAGCTGTTCTGCTGTCTTTTTACTTATTGGATTTATTGCATATGGCGCAATCTGTACTAATGGTTCTAACACAAATTCCCTTTTATGCATTTCTCTATGTGGAATAAACAAATTGCTGTCTGCAACTATTTCATCATCATATAAAACAATGTCCACATCTAATGTTCTTGGTCCCCAGTGAATTTCTCTTGTTCTATTAGCTGCTGCCTCGATAGCATTAACAGCCTTCAATAATTCCTGTGGAGAATATAATGTTTCAATTTCAACACATCCGTTTAAGAAATCATCCTGTTCTACCGGACCATAAGGCTTTGTCTGTATAAACTTGGAAATTGCTCCTACTTTACAGTTTTCATCATCATATAGCATATCTACAGCCTGATTAAGATATCCCTCTTTATCACCTATATTTGAGCCTATGCTAAGATATGCCTTATGCCACTCTCTGCTCACACTTACAGCCACATTTCCAAATGGTAATTTAATAGGGGCATTTGGCTTATTTATAGTAAAATCTACCTTTCTTATTTTCGGAAATTCTTTTAATAATGCCCTTGTTGTCTGCTCAGCAACTGCCTCAATTAAATCAAATCTGTTTTCAGTTAAAAACTTATTTATAAATTTACATGCTTTTGCATAATTAACCGTGTCATCTAAATCATCACTAAGTCCCGGTGTCATTATATCTGTATACAGATTAGCATCTACATAAAATTTCTGACCATCTCTCTTTTCTTCTTCATTGCATCCATGATATGCAAATATCTCAAGTTGCTCTATTCTAATAATGTCCATAAATACTCCATTAATATATTTAAAATTAGATTAATCTTCTATAATAATAGTGACATAAATATAATGCCGGGATCAAAAACCTCAACTTTGATGTCACTTTATTTCTTATTCATTTACATTAAATATTATCTTATCTTTGATTGCAAATAGCCTGTGCCATCAAAAGTGCCTGATAATTATCTCTTACATCATGTACTCTGAAAATTCTACATCCTCTTTCATATCCAATGACAGTTGTTGCACATGTTCCAACACTTCTTTCAGGTGCAGGAATATCTAATGTAAGACCTATAACTGATTTTCTTGAAGTTCCAAGAAGTACAGGGAATCCAAGATTTACTATCTTATCACATTCATTAATAATCTGAAGATTATGTTCATAAGTTTTACCAAAACCTACTCCCGGGTCAAGTACCACCTGACTATCCTTCACGCCATTTCTTCTTCCTATCTCAATACTTTCTCTTAAATCATTTAACAAATCTTCAACATAGCTATCATATTCTGCCTTAGGTCTGTTATGCATAACGCATGCTGCAACATCTGTTCCGGCTATTGACTTTGCCACTTCTTCATCATATTTAAATCCCCAGATGTCGTTAATCATATCTATTCCGGCTTTCACACCTGCTTTGGCAACATTTCCTTTGTAAGTATCAAGAGATACTGCTACATCAAAATTATTTTTTATTGCTTCAATAATAGGTACAGTTCTTTCTATTTCCTCTTCGTCACTTATCTTTGTGTATCCCGGTCTTGTAGATTCTCCACCTACATCTATTATCTTTGCACCATCTCTAATCATCTCTGCTGTATGCTTTAAAGCTTTGTCTATTGAATTAAATTTACCACCATCTGAAAATGAATCCGGTGTTACATTTAAAATTCCCATAATAACAGGTTCGTTGTCTAAATCAAAATAATATTTTCCTATTTGCATTGTAAAACTCCCATAATTTCTCTTTTCAATTCTTTATCTGCATTAAATTCACCTCTTGAAGCAATTGTAATGGTTTTGCTTCCCGGCTTTTTTATTCCTCTTGCTGACATACACATATGCTCAGCTTCAACTAAAACTAATACACCCTTTGCATCCAAATATTCCATAAGAGCATCTGCTATCTGATTAGTCATCTGTTCCTGAATCTGAAGTCGTCTTGCATACACTTCGACAGTTCTTGCAAGTTTGCTTATTCCTACCACTTTTCCATTTGGAATATACGCTATATGTGCCTTACCGTAAAACGGCATTAAATGGTGTTCGCAAGTTGAATAGAATGTAATGTCTTTTTCAATAACAACATCACTATTATCACACGAAAATGTTCTTGCTAAATGTTCCCCGGGATCCTGATTCATCCCTGAAAGCAGTTCCTCATACATACGTGCCACACGGTTTGGAGTATCCACTAACCCTTCTCTTGTTACATCTTCTCCAATACCCTCTAACAATAATGTAATCGCCTGCTCAATTTTTTTCTTGTCAAACATGTCAATCTCTCCTTCCGGCTTTAACTGTTTGCGTCATTAATAATATTTTTCAAATCACCTAAGTACGATAAGGAACCAAAAGCAAGTATCATATCTATTTCATTATTTCTGTACAATTTTTCTGCTTCCTTTACTGCTTCTTCTAATGTTGGTTCAAATATCACATTCTTATTAGAATCGGCAACCGCCAAAGCTAACGCTTTACCATTAAGTGCTCTTTTATTATCTGGCGTAATTGTAAAAATCTTTTTGGCTAAACCTGCTACAATTTTTATTTCCTTACTGTAGTCCTTATCCGCCAACACTCCCATTATAAAGGCTATTCTTTTATTTGTAAAATACATTTCTATAGATTCTTTAAGCTTAACTGCCGCTCCAGGATTATGAGCACCATCAATTACAATAAGCGGAGACTCATTTATTATCTCCATTCTTCCAGGCCATTTTGCATTCTTCATTCCTTCTATTATATTTTCATCCGAAATATTATACCCTTTATTTCTTAAGACTTCTAACGTTTCAATAGCTGTACAGGCATTAATTAACTGATATGCTCCCATCATTGATATTTTAATAGACAGTTTTGTATCATTTGCCGTTACATAGTCAAATGAAGTTATATACCCATCTATCTTTATGTTGTAAGGTTCATTTGCTACAACAACTTTGCTATTTTTAATTTCTGCCTTAGACTTTATAACATTTATTATGCTTTCATCCTGATTTGCCACTACTACATCACTGTTTTCTTTAATTATTCCAGATTTAACCCTGGCAATCTCTTCTATAGTTTCTCCTAAAAACTGCATATGATCCAGACTAATCGATGTTATAACACTGCATAATGCTTCCTTTTCCACATTGGTTGCGTCTGTCTCTCCACCCATACCTGTTTCTATCAAAACTATGTCACAAGGCTTGTTTGAAAAATATAAATAAGCCAACGCTGTTTCAACCTCAAACGATGTAGGGTGGTGCTTTCCTTTTCTTACCATTCTTTCACAAGCCATATTTACCGTTGTTATATATTTTGCAAATTCTTCTTCAGTTATATTTTTCCCATCAAACTGAATTATTTCTCTATACTCAAATACTGCCGGAGAAGCATATCTGCCAACATGATACCCTGCCTGTAAAAGCACATTCTGTACAAATGTAAAAACTGAACCTTTTCCGTTTGTTCCCGCAACATGAACTATTTTCACTTTATCCTGAGGATTTCCAAGTTCACCAAGCAGTGTTTTTATAGTATCTAATCCTAATATGCTTCCATATTTTGTAGTTTCTTCAACAAATTTTCTTGCTTCACTATAATTCATAATCTTCTCTCTTTTATATCTAATCTTATTCTATATTTTGCATTTTTCATAACAAAAATTACATTTTCTATACAATAAAAGTTGCAGCAAATATGCTGCAACTTTTATTATATCATATGATGTTGGGGTCAAAAGGTGTTCTGCCCCTATGATACACGGATTTCTTCGCACTTCGTGTTCCCGAAATCCTAAATACATTCTAAGGTGTAGAAGTTGTTTCTACTGCACTTGTAGTCTCTGCAACTGTGCCTGACTCTCCAGCCTGCTGTGTCGTCTGACTTTCATCAGCCTTAAGATACTCAGCTTTAAGATAGCCCTGCTTGTCACCATACTGTACCTGATACCATTCTCCTTCGTTATTTAAAACTGTAACAGCTTTTCCTGAAGGTACCTGTGTTATAATCTCAGCTTCTGTGCTGGCTGACTGCCTCAAATTTAATGTATCTGTAGTGTACATTGTAAGTACCGCCTGTGTTGTTTCTTCAACAGTAGTTGGTTCCTGAGTTGTTGTCTCTACCACAGGTGTTGTAGTAGGTACTTCATTCTTTTTCTTACTTCCTCCGGAAGCAATCTTTGAGATAATTATTATCAGAACAATTAAAACAACTAAAGCTATGCCACCAATCATAAAAATCTGATTTCTCTTTCTGATTTGTTCTTCTCTGGCCTGCTCAGCTCTTTTCTTTCTTTCTAAAATTCTCTGCTGTATCTCATCATCATAAGTTCTTGGCATATTAACTCTGCCTCCTTTTTAAGATGCAATTTATTCTTCCGCATCCTCTTCTTCTGCATAAATCTGTTCAAATACTTCTGCTACCATTTCATATTCTTCATCATCAGGTATAGATTCAATTGAAGGTGTTCCTTCTTCATCTTCATAATGACGATAAAATTCTACTGAAAAATCTGGCTTATCTTCTTCATAATCATCAGATACTGCTACATAATCCTGACCTTCAATCTCAAAAATGCCAATTACTTTGTAATCTACTTCTGAGCCATCATCAAATTCTATTGTTACATACATATCCATGTCATCTTCATCATCTTCAAACTGTTTTCCCATAGTTCACCTCTATTAATTATATTTTTAATACCACTACTTTATCAAAAACCGCCTAAAATTGCAATGCTTCTCCCACAAACTGCGACATTTGCATTGTATTTCCAAGATTTTGCCGCATTCCAAAAATGTGCAGTTTTTTCTTTGTTCTTGTCATTGCAACATAAAATAATCTTCTTTCTTCTTCAACTTCATCCTGTTTTATCGCCCTTGCTGAAGGAATAAGGCCCTGATTTGCATCAACTATAAAAACCACCTCAAACTCAAGTCCCTTAGCACTATGCATTGTAATTATATTTACTCCCTCACACTCTTTTGCCGTCTCATTATCAATTGCATGTTTCATCCATGCTTCAACTGTTTCATATTTCTGAGCATCATACTGAATTATATTTATTATATCAGATAATTTTGAAAATTTTATGCCTTTTTCTTTTGAATACTGTTGCAAATATTTTTCATAATTGCATCCGTTCTTTATATACAAAACGCAGGCTGCCGGATTCATTCTTCTTATCATTTTAAAATGAAACTCTAAGTTTCTTATGTTATTCATTATCTCGTCATTATGCCCATATATCTTTTTCAGATTATAAAAATTCATATTATTGTCATTCATAACCTGTCTGCTTATATACCTCACAGGCTTATTCATAATTCTTACTAAATCTTCATTTTCACAAATAGGTTTATTCAAATCTGAATAGGCACATCTTACATACGATAATATATCTTTTCCCACCGAATTATCGTATATGCTTTGTTTTTTCTTCTTTACGCTGGAATTAATCCTATAATCCGAAAACACATTTTTTATTGAAGGAATCTGGCTGTTATTTCTTACAAGTATTGCAATGTTTTTTAATTCAATTCCTGCCTTTTGATATTGATTTATTTTCTTTGCTATATATTCAAATTCTTCTTTTTGATTGTAAAATATCCTCACATCAGGTTTATTTATATCTTTAAATTTTTTATTCGCAATAATTTTTTTACTAAATCTTTCTTTATTATTTTCAATGAGATTTAACGACATCTGTAAAACTTCCTCCGGACATCTGTAATTGATGTTTAACAAAATTTCTTTGCAATCAGGAAAATCCTTCTTAAAATCAAACATCAGCCTTGGTACAGAACCCCTGAATCCATAAATTGCCTGATCATCATCCCCTACTATAAAAACATTATTTCTCGGAGTTATTAACATTTTTATATTTTCATACTGCATTTTATTAATATCCTGAAACTCATCTATTAATACATATCTATATTTATCCCGCCATTTTTGTAATGCTTTTTCATCATTTTTAAATATTTCATTACATATAATTACCATGTCATCAAAATCTATTTTATTATTTTCCCGCAATTCGCAATTATACTCAGCATAAATTCTGTCAAATTCTTCCTTTTTGCACACTAATGATTCATATTCATCTAAAGGTATTCCATTTCCCTTAACTTTACTTATTTCTCCGATTATACATCTTGTAAACTCCATCAAATCATTAGTCTGTACTTTTAATCTGGCAACTATCTCCTTGATAATATCTGCCTTATTCTGCTCTGTTAATATCGAACACTTTCTTCCATTACTATCTTGTATAATCCTATAAAATATACTGTGAAATGTTCCAAACGAAACAGGATAAGTTATTATTTCGTTTCTATTACTATCAGATTCATTCATCAGATTCGTAAATCTTTCCTGCATTTCTACTGCTGCTGCCTTCGTAAATGTAACTACAAGAATATTATCAGGACTTACTCCTTCCTCTATAAGTTTCTTTGTTCTTCTGGTAATTACCGTTGTTTTTCCACTGCCAGGACCCGCTAATACTAATGCAGGTCCATCAATATGATTTATTGCCTCTAACTGACTTTCATTAAACATATGTCACCTTTCGCGGCATCTCTCTTTTTAGATGGTATCATATTGTATATATTCTTTCAACAGTAATTTTGCCTACTTATTTTTTGCCGAACTAAAATCCATATCCAAAAAAGCTACTATCACACCATGCGGTAATGATAATAACTTTTTATTAGTTTTCAACTTTTTTATATTTTAGTATATGCTTTATTATAATAGCCTCATTTGGCCATAAAATATGGGCACACCGCCTCAAAGCGATATACCCATATTTTTATATACTATGCTTTTAACATTTCAATTCCTTTTTTAATTCTTGCTAAGGATTCTTCCTTACCAATAACTTCCATTATTTCAAAAGCTCCGGCAGGTGTCATCTGCTTTCCTGACACTGCTGTTCTAAGTGGCCATAAAGCCTGACCATTCTTGCATTCCTTCTTAGCAATATATTCAAATACTACATCATGAAGATTCTGTACTGAATAATCGTCTGTAGCTTCTAATATTGGTAATAATTCCTCTAATACTTCTAATGAGTTTTCAGAATTTGTTTTCATCTTCTTATGTGTGTACATAGCCACATCATATTCAGGTAATTCTTCAAAGAAATCAACCATTTCAGGAATTTCAGGGAACACTTCAATTCTTGTTTTTACCATATCAAGAATCTTCTTTAAATCGTAATCCTTTGTAATTACTTTCTTTATATATGGCATTGCAAGTTCATAATACTTGTCATTATCCATCGCCTTAATATATTCACCGTTCATCCATTTTAATTTAACAATGTCAAATACAGATGGTGATTTATTTACCTTATGATAATCGAATTCTTTAATTAATTCATCTAATGTAAAGATTTCCTTGTTATCTTCAGGGCTCCATCCAAGAAGTGCTATATAATTAACAATTGCCTCTGAAACAAATCCCTGCTCAAGTAAATCTTCATATGAAGAATGTCCGCTTCTCTTGCTTAACTTCTTGTGATTTTCATCTGTAATTAATGGCAAATGAACGTACTTTGGTGATTCCCATCCAAATGCATCATATATTCTCTGATACTTTGGTGATGATGAAATATATTCATTTCCTCTTACTACATGTGTAATCTTCTGAAGATGATCATCAATTACATTTGCAAAGTTATATGTTGGATATCCGTCAGACTTAATTAAAATTATGTCATCTAATTCCTTATTTTCAACTGTTATTTCACCATAAATTTCATCAACAAAAGTTGTTGTTCCTTCTGTTGGCATATTGAATCTGATAACATATGGCTTTCCTGCCGCAAGATTAGCCTCTACTTCTTCTTTTGATAATGAAAGGCAATGCTTGTCATAAACTGTAATTTCCTTATCAGCACCTTCTTCTACCTTTGTCTTTAAAGATTCAAGTCTTTCCTTGTCACAGAAACAATAATATGCATCTCCCTGCTCAATAAGCTGCTTAGCATACTTAAGATAAATTCCTGATGCCTGACGCTCACTCTGAATATAAGGACCATATCCCTTATCTTTATCAGGTCCTTCATCGTGTATAAGACCTGTAGATTCCAATGTTCTATAAATGATGTCTACAGCACCTTCAACATAACGTTCACGGTCTGTATCCTCAATTCTTAAAATAAAATCGCCACCTTCATGTTTTGCGATTAAAAATTCATACAATGCTGTTCTTAAATTTCCTACATGCATTCTGCCTGTTGGGCTTGGTGCAAATCTTGTTCTAACCTTTGACATTTTCTTTCTCCTCGATTTAAGTATCTCTTTTTACACACTATTTTTATTATAGTTTATTTTTTATAGGTTGTCTATTGATTCGTATGACAGGTTAAAGATTTTTCTATTCCTTTATTTATCATATTTTACGTCAAAAAAGATGTCATTACACTCTAAGCTAAAAGCTATCTATGTAATAACATCCTTTTTATCTTTTCTAATTCTTAATATTCTGCAATTATAAATTATTGAAATAATCTACTGCATTCTTTAATGATTCCTTAAATGAGTTATCAGATGAATTGTCAAATTCAAATAAATTCTTAATTCCCTGTGGGATTGAGAAATCAAGTTTCTTAACATATTCATCCCAATGCTCTAATTTCCATGTATCTCTGTCTGAATCTCTCTGAATCATTCTCTGACGACAAACTTCTACGTCACATTTAACCCAAACAACAACTAATTCAGCACCACGTTTTAATAACTGCTGTCTTAAGTTTTCCATATATTCAGGCTGTCTTACTTCTCTTGTAAATGGAGCATTGATAAATACTGTATCATTGTACTCTAATGCTTCATATGCAACTTCCATTATTGCATCATATTCATAATCTCTAATATTTTCTTCAAAGAAATCTGAACTTCTGTTATATTCTTGATTAGCAACTACAAATATCTGTTTTGATAATACAATTAATGTATCCTTATCAAGATATACACAATTAGGCATTGCCTTAGCTAATTTTCTTGTTACAAATGTCTTACCACATGCTGGTGGTGATGTTACCAGAATTAATTTCTTCATAATGATTACAACCTCTTTCTAACATATTATCTTTATTGTAAAATATAGAATTTTCTTTCCTAAAAAAATCGTTACAAAAAACCCGATTTTCAAATTATTTTACCACTTCTATTCTTTATTAGTCAATAGGAATAGCATAAGAAAGTAGCTTTAATTATTTACTTTATTTTTGTTTAATTTTACTAAATACTATTATGGTGAACTTTTTTGATTTTATCAAGTACAATTATGGTGAGCTTTTTCGATTTTACCAAGTACTATTATGGTGAACTTTTTTGATTCTATCAAGTACTATTATGGTGAGTTTTTTATTTTTACTAATAGCACTATGGGAATCTTTTTTATAGAATAAACACTTTTTTCAAATTGATTCTACATCAGAAACAGGAAATGGCATCTTAGATGCCTCTAAGATGCCATAAAATTGAAAGGGTTTAGATTATTATATTACCTAAAAATCTAATACTCCTTTAGTTTAATAATTAAAAACGTTTTTTGCAATATTCTTTAAAAATATTATTTTTTTTGTAAATTTATTCTATGTTTCATCTATTTCTTTATACATAATGCACATTTTTTAGGTCGTTTTTGTAAATTTTTGAAGCTTTTTCTCCTATTTTTACTATTTAACCAATAAAAAAAGGATAAAAATGTTTTTATCCTTTTTTATCATTATATTTAATTGTAATTGAAGAAAATCCTTTCTTATTTTTTACTGTTATATTTAATTATAATTAAGAAAATTTTCTTCTCACTTTATTATTATATTGTTATATTTTACTTTAACTATAGAACTTCTCTTCTTCTTTTTTGTTTCCTGATTCAACTTTGATGTTGTTTTCATCCATCTTAATCTTTGGAATTACAATAGGTGGCATACCTGCTGTTGTCAGTACTGACATTGTTAATGCTCTCATATGTGGATACATTTCATCGTATGCTTTCTTATGTACTTCTTTCTTTTCCATTTCTCCTTCAATATCAAAGCTTGCTCTTACGCTTATTTTGAAATTAAAATCATTTGGTGCATTCTTATTCATCATATCTACTACACAAGTTGCAATACAATGTTTCATATCCTGTGTATATTTAACATTGAAAGATGCTCTCTGTTCAATATCTAACTTTACCTGTCCCTGTAATTCATTTGACATGTCGATTTCATTTACCTGAATGCCTCTAAAAACTAATTCGCCCATTATTCTGTCTCCTTTGCGTCTTTTATTTTATGATATATAATGGTTAATTAACCAATACCTTCATATATCTAAATCGTTACATGACTAGCCGTTCTTACCGACGTCGCCGTTAGTTGCTATTATATCAGATTACATTTTTGATTTCCATAAAATCACACCAACTTTACACGACTTTGTATGACTATACAAAAATACTTAAATTAAATTATCACTTTATACAATAAAAGAGAGCAACTACTGCTCCCTTTTACCTCCCGTTACACTATATAATATTTAAACCCTCTCCTGATTTTCCTTGATAGAAAATCTATATCCGAACAGATAAATAATCTGCTCCCTTTCAATTTTATATTAATTATAATACTTTTTTTCACCAAATAATTAAAGTTATCATTTTTTATTTTTAGTACACTATTTTATATGTTGAATGTTTATTTAACTGGTTTTGCGCCATGGTGGTAGTGTTTTGACTTATATATTACACTTTCATCACTTGAAGCGTGTTTGTGCTATACACCGTCAATATAGTCACACCTTTTACTATCTTTCATTCAGCATTAATAATTTAACTATTCTAAAGATTTTGCTAAATTAATAACAAGCTATGTTATACTTTTTTAACAACACCCCTGCTCTTTTTAACTCAACGCAAAATTGAATTCATGTAATAGAGCATTGTTTGTGTAGTCAAATGTTCAATGATATATTTTAATCACGGTACCGATAATCAATTAGGAGGATGCCAGATTATTGGCTAAAAATTTTATGGAATCAATAGGAAATAATATAAAAAGAATACGTAAACAATTAGGTTTAACACAAGAAGAACTTGCTATGCATGTAGGAGTAACACCACAGGCGGTAAGCAGATGGGAAAACGGAACCGGAATGCCGGATATTTCTTTAGTTGTACCACTTGCAAAAACTCTTCGTGTTTCTACGGACTCACTTTTTGGCATTAATGAAGAAAAATATGACAGTCAAATCTATATTAATCTTAAGAGAAACATCGAAAAAATTGAAGCAGATGCAGAAAGCAACGAGGAAGCTGCATTGGCAAAATGCCAGTTCATGTTAAAGAAGATCTACGAAGATCCTGATAATTATATTTATTCAGTTTATTTCGTAGAGCAGGTTGCAAATTTAAGCCGTTTTGTTCACTATAATCATTTTGCGGAAGATAAATGGTCTGAATTTAGGGAACTTGCAATTAAATATGGTTCAAATGCAATAAGATTTACAGATGATAGAGAATGGAATGAAAGAGCTCATTTCGCACTCGCCTGGATTTATATTCATGATGGAAATTATGCATATGCCAGGGAGCATATCGAACAGCTTCCAACAATAAAATCGAATCGTCTGCAGGAAAGCATACTAGCTCAAATTACTTTATTTGAAAATGGATTTGAAGAAATGAGTAAAGTTTTAACTGTTAATCTTCAAAATTTTGTCAGAGCAATTAACAAAGAGAATTTATATGCAGTACAAAGTTTTGCTTGGGGAAATCCTAAGAAAGCTGTTGAGCATGGCAAATATTCTCTTTCATTAATGGAAACTTTTTGCCAGAAAAAAGAAATGAAATCATATTGTCGAGGCTTTATGAGAGATATTTATAAGTTTATTATTTTTGCAGAAATTCGATTAGACAATATCGATGAGGCAAAAAAATATTTAGATGAATTAAAAGAACAAATGAAAAGCATGTATGAATATCATCAGGAAGTTCTTGCATCAGAGACTGAACGTGCCAAATACAATGACCGTGCAATAGGTTATATGGAATCTTATACAAAAGAATTTATGGCACAACAATTGCAGGAAATCATTGACTTTGTAATCGGTTGCAATATGGATAATAATGGTGAAAAATTTGCTAATGTAATAAAAAGCAACAAAAATAACTAGACTTTACCTTTTATTAAGATAACCCGTGCGGGTTCGAGACACGCCATAAAAAAAAAGCGCGAGACGGGTTGCGGTCATCCGGTGGATGACTCTGCAAAGCAGAAGCAACGACCGAGCCGGTAGGCGAAACATCGAACCCTAAAGTGAATTGTTCAGAGCCCCCCCCATAAATAAAGGGGTTCTGGCAATTTATCCCGATAAATAAGGTTACTTTTAATTACTTTTAAGTTACCTTGTAGTTACTGTTAGCTAAATAGATAAGGCTTTAATGACTGCTTTATCGGTGTCTGACGCTTCATTAGTGTCAAATGTATAATTTCTTAAAGTTGTTTCTTCGTCGGAGTGTCCCATGATTTCACGAACTGTGTTAATATTGATACCTGAATCAATCAGAGTAGAACATACAGTTTTTCTTATCTTATGAACAGACCGATATTTAATATTTCTGTCAATAATGTTAAATTCTTCATCAGAAGCCAAATCAAAAATTTCTCGTAATATCAATGCCATACTGCCAAAGGCTTTAGAGGTTAATTGATAGTCTATAATTTTTGAATAAGCCCAATCCATGAGGTAACGTTTTGTCATATGGCTGTTTGTCTATTTCCAAGCATTAAAAAAAGAAGAGAAAACCGGATTTTGGCTTTCCCTTCTATTTTTAACTGTTTATAATTTTATTTTTTTATCTCAACCTGCTTTGGCTTTGACCATTTGCCCTGATAAGTTTTCTCTCCTTTGACAACAATGGCTTTTGCTCTTGCATACAATTTTTTAGCCTTTATAAACTTGCTATTTGATACACTATATGTCAATTTCTTAGTTGTTTTTGTCACTATTGTCTTTTTAAACTTCTTATCTTTTGCAATCTGTACTTTGTACTTGGTTGCGCCTTTAACTCTCTTCAATGTAAGACTTATTTTCTTAGCATTTTTCTTTTTAATTGCTTTTTTAACAACTGCCTTTCCAACATTTACAGATGATTTTTCTGTAGTCTGACTTGGTTGTTTTTTAGTCGTTGTTTGTGCATTTGTATTTGACTCCTGTGGCTTTGTAGTTTCTACTGCTGATGTTGTCTCTGTTTTCTCAGTTGTAGTTTCTATTTCAGGTGTTGTCTCAACTGATGGTGTTGTCTCAACTGATGGTGTTGTCTCAACTGATGGTGTTGTTTCATTTTCTGCAGTAGTTGTTGGATTTGTAGTTGGTTCCTTGTATTCTGAATATGCAGGATCTGCAAGTTCTGCAGGTGTTTTTCCTGAGAGTCCAGGGTCTGCCTTAATTGACACAGTTTTCTTTAATCCAAATGATTCTACATTGTTACTTGTATACTGTGATCTTACTTCTACTTCATATGTACCTGTCGCAAGTCTGTTTTCATAGTAACTTGCCACTTTCCCATTGATTCCTACCTTGATACAAACACCATCTACAAAAAGATTCAATCTCTGGCCTGTTAAATCTGCCTCACCAGACCATGCAATAGTAAATCCATAGTCTATACCTTCTGTTAAAATTGAAAGTCCAAGTGGTAAATTTGGCTGATTTGGTTTGTCAAATGACTGTGCATTATCTATAATCTGACCTTTAACAGTAACCTTTGATGACTGACCAAATGATGTTGCCGCCAAAGCTGACTCTCTGCCTTCTGCATCCACTGCTGATAAATATGCCAGATATTCACCTGCCGATACACTTTCCAATATAACATTTGAACTGGTAATTCCGTCTACATATACACGTCTGTAAGGTGTACCTGTCTTTGCATCAAATAAATATAAATTGTAACCTACAACTGATGAATCTGCTGATGGAATACTTGCTTCTGATGATGGTGCCCATGCAACACCTAATTTATTGTCTGCCTGCGCCGGATTGTCAGCAGGAACTTCCGGATTTCCTGTAATATAACTTAATCCCGCCGGTGTTTTTGGACCTATGCAATTAACAGGATATGTGTAATTAAGAGTTGCTCCTGTTACTGTAAAGCTAACTTTTTCTGATAAATCTCCCTCACCCATGCTGTTTACATTTGCAGCCTGTGCTGTATATGAACCTGCTGAAAGTCCACCTACTACACCGCCTTTTGTAGCATTGCCAATCTTTGTAACTTGCTTTCCATCCTTGTAAATATAAATAACTGTTGATGTAACTGTTGGATCATATCCAGCTACATTTGCTGGGTCATCAGCTCCTGCCCATGCAAACATAATTGCATTTTCAATTGTATCCGAACCACTTTTGCTATTAGCAACAAGTCCTATTACTTTCTTAGGTAATGCTGTTGCTGCACTTACATTGCTTGTTGGATAGTATGTAATCGAAGATACTATCATTGCAATGGCACAAATAATTGCACCAAATTTCTTTAACCCTTTCATTTCTTAACCTCTCTTTCATTTGATTAAACATTCATTGCAATTATACACTTGTAAAGAGTTTTTTTTAAGTATACTATTTTTATATATGGGATTAATTTTTTAGGAAAGTGTTTTAATTTTAAAATTTTCCATATATATATATATGTACAAACACAAAAAACTCCTAAAAATGTCAAAAAAAGCGCGAGACGGGTTGCGGGTGTCCGGTGGACACCTCTGCGTAGCAGAAGCAACGACCGAGCCGGTAGGCGAGACATCGAACCTTCTAGCCCCGGATTGGGCTCGTTTTTGCAATCAAAACAGGTGAACTTATTTATCGCTACCAAAAGCGCGAGACGGGTTGCGGGTGTCTGGTGGACACCTCTGCGTAGCAGAAGCAACGACCGAGCCGGTAGGCGAGACATCGA
>ERZ772879.43-NODE-43-length-95830-cov-5.875228_pt1 | contig 95830 bp, 80 predicted proteins | sample MGYA00580582_ERZ772879 | MGnify/ENA primary metagenome ERZ772879 (study PRJEB29015, sample SAMEA2737682) | human gut metagenome | biome: human gut; feature: human-associated habitat; material: faeces | place: China | collected 2012 ... | reverse complement strand
GCATCGGTTTTTGGTACCGTGTATCGCTGGTTCGAATCCAGCTATCCCAGCTAAATGAAGGCGGTGAGCGTTTGCTTGCTGCCTTTTTTGTTGCGCTGAGAAGCGGTATACCGGAATATGGTACACTATAATGTATTAAAACGATTATTTATGAGGAAAAAGGGTTATGCTAACTAATTATGATCTGAAGGCACGCGCTCGTAATCGGGTAAAAGGGCCAGACTTCAATGTTTCAATTAAATTGTCAATGTTCTTAATCATTTGGCAGATTCTATCATCAGTATGGGATGGGAACCAAGCACCGGTGGTATCGTTCGCACAAACGACGATGACGTTCGGTGAGTCACTACAATTTTTGTTCCGCCTATTCACGACTAACATGGTTGGTGAAATTGCTTTTGGTGTCTTTGGGTTGGGCGCTATGTGGGCATTCGTTGAATGGGGTCGCAACAAGGAAGTACCTGAGCAACCATTTGCTGATGGACTAAAGTTCTGGGGACGCAGCACAATTGTTGATGTTGTTGTGCTACTAGGACTACGTTTCCTATTTACATTCTTGTGGACGTTGGTTTTGATTATCCCGGGAATCGTTAAGTCATTCGGTTACTCACAAGCACCATTGATTTACGCAGAAGACCACAAGCAAGGTGTTGAAATCACGAACTTGTCTGAATACTTGCTTCGCTCACAAGAGTTGATGGCAGGCTACAAGTTGCGCTTGTTCTGGCTACAATTGAGCTTTATCGGTTGGTGGATTTTGGTGGCGTTGACGTTTGGTTTGGCAGCAATTTATGTTGTGCCATACTACAACGCAACGATGGCGGAATTCTACATTGAATTAACGCGTGAACGTCGTTACGGGGCCCGCGCAACGTACACCGCATCAACATCAGATGAAGATGATGAACTATAATAGATAGTAAGTAAAAAGGTTAGGGTATAAACTCTAGCCTTTTATTATTGGAAAAGTGAGATTTGAGAGATGAAGACGCTGGATATTCGTGGGTTGTATCAACAACTTTATAATCAAATGGGACCACAACGTTGGTGGCCGGCTGAACGCTGGATGGAAACAATTGTTGGGAGCATTTTAATTCAAAACGCTTCTGCCAAGACGGTTGACCCAGTTATTGAAAAGGTTGGGCGCGAAACGAATTTCGATCCAGCTACTTTAATGGCCATGTCTCAGGAAGAGCTGGAACAGCTGATTTTTGAGGCTGGCTTGTATCGCAGCAAGGCAAAGTACTTGCGGGCCTCGTTGCAGTTCTTCGCGGAATATGATTTTGATCTAACGGAACTGCAAAAGCTCGATACACCAACGTTGCGTAAGCGTATCCGCGCAGTGTCGGGGATTGGTAATGAGACCGCCGACGTTTGGCTGGTTTACATTTTTGGCCGGGCACAATTTATCGCGGATTCCTATTCACGCCGTTTGATGAACTTCTTGGGTGGCCCAGAAAAGCTGACCTATGAAAAGGTTCAAAAGGTTGTGATGATGAATTCTGACTTCACACCGGATGAAGCCCGTGAATTCCACGCCTTGATCGATGAGTTTGGTAAGTTGTATTTGCGCAATCGTGAGCAATTTTTGACGAGCTGGCTCAAGGATGCCAATCTATCTGACAAACTATTAGAACAATTTTAGGAGGGTGCTATGGCTAGAAAAGTCGCAAGTTATAAAAAAATACGGCCACCGCGCGTGAAACTCGGGCGTAACCAAGATGCAGGGTTTGCGATTCGTGTTGCGGTGACCGACACGCGTGCGGATATCTATCAGCCATATCAGCACCCGAAGGCGGACCAAAAGGTGACGATTGGCTTCTTGGATCACGAAGAGGTTGCGAGCCGTCGCATCTGGCAACAATTTATTCAGCAAAACGCTGCCCGCGTGACGGAACCGGATGTTGATTTGGTGAGCGTGCAATCAGCGCGTCATTCAGCCAGTGTATACGTGAGTTTTGTGGCGCACGAGAAGCCAGCTTTTCAAGTGCTGCGTGTCGCACAACGTTTAGGTGGTAATTGGCAAAAGATGCCCGTGCTTCAAACGCAATTTTTGGAACAAGCCTCTGAAGTAGGCGATTGGGTGCGTAAAATTGTCGCCGGTGAAGCCTTCCAACCGTTCACGTTCCAAATGTATACGTGGCTCCGTTGGTGGTCACAACCGGGACTAAAGCAACAACTTGAAAAACGTGGTAAGCACTGGCTGGTTAGTGAAGGTGAGCATCACGATGGTTTGTCTGATGAGCACGTTGCTGTCGCACAAACGTTGTTGAAGAGTGGTTTGCTGGCTGTGCGTCAGACACAAGTGGTCGTCAGTGATACAGGTATCGCCTTGATGAATTACTTTGCCCGTTATTACGAGACGCAATTCGCGCAAAGTTACGGTGAGGCAAGCGTTTGGCAATCAGATGAATTGTTGACGGAAGCGAGTGCGGATACGCTGGGCCAATTTACAACGAAGCACACCAAGCGTCGGCAAGCTTTGAAGTTGCCGACGAAGGTACCCAAAAATTATCGAGGAGATCGCTGGCGATGACCGATTCAGAACTACAAGCATTGGTCGAACAGGTATCGCTAGCTGATTTTGGGCGACCTTTTGTCCACAAGGCGACGTTCAACCGTCGCTTGCGCACGACAGGTGGTCGCTATGTGTTACAGACACATAATTTGGAAATCAACCCCTTAATGATTGAAGAGTTTGATGAGCAGAATTTGATTGGGGTCATTAAGCATGAATTGGTGCACTACCACAATCACATTCAAGGTTTGCCATATCAACACAAAGACCGGTATTTCCAAACTGAATTACAACGCATTGCCGGTTTACGTTATGCGCCGGCGACATCCAAGGCCAAGGTGCGCAAACAACCGAAGCATTATTGGATTTATACTTGTAAGAATGGCCATGAAATTTATCGGCAACGGCGACTTAATGAATTACGCTATGCCTGCGGAAAATGTGGTGCGCCAATCCGCCTCACTGGTGAATTAAAAATTGGTGACTAAGGTTGGTTGCTTTGTTATACTAATCACAAATTCTAAATTAGAGGTGAGTATTCATGGAGAACTTCCGTTTCTTCGTGCCAACTGACATTCGTTTCGGTCGCGACCGTTTGAGCGAATTGCCAGAGGCACTTGCAAAGTTTGGTAAGCGCGTTTTGGTTGTCTACGGGGGTGGATCAATCAAGCGTTCAGGTTTGTACGAGCGTGTTATGAACCAATTGAGTGACTTTGAAGTGACTGAATTGGCCGGCGTTGAGCCAAACCCACGTATTGATTCAGTACGTGAAGGTGTTAAGTTGGCCCGCGACAACAAGATTGATGTTATCTTGGCTGTTGGTGGTGGATCAGTTGTGGACGCTTCTAAGGTTATCGCAGCTAGTGTTCCTTACGATGGGGATGCTTGGGATCTTGTTAAGAACCCATCATTGATCGACATGGCCTTGCCATTGGTCGACATTTTGACGTTGTCAGCAACGGGAACAGAAATGAACCGTAACGCTGTTATCTCAAACATGGAGACGAACGAAAAGTTGGGTACGACAGGCATGAACTTGATTCCACAAGTATCATTCTTGGACCCAGCAGAGACGCAAACTGTATCAAAGTGGCAAACGGCTGCTGGTTCATCAGACATCTTGAGCCACTTGTTTGAGCAATACTTTGCCCGTACAGCTAACGTTGACTTGCAAGACTTCTTGGCTGAAGCCTTGATGAAGGTTGTTATCAAGCACGGACCTATTGCGTTCAACGAGCCTGATAACTACGAGTCACATGCCGAATTGATGTGGGCATCATCATTGGCTTTGAACGGTTTGGAAAACGCTGGAAAGCCAGTTGGTTGGACTGTTCACCCAATTGAGCACGAATTGTCAGCCTTCTACGACATCACACACGGTGTTGGTTTGGCTATCTTGACGCCACGTTGGATGGAATACGCATTGGACGAGAAGACGGCGCCTAAGTTTGCCCAATACGGTCGTAACGTTTGGGGCTTGCAAGGGGATGATGACATGGCTGTTGCCAAGGATGCCATCCGCAAGACCATTGCTTGGTACCAATCAATGGATATTCCAATGACGTTGGCTGAAGTTGGCATCGATGAGTCAAAGCTTGACGTGATGGCTGCAGCAGCAGTTGAGCACGGTGGTTTGACGCAAGGTGTTTACGCACCAATGCAACCCGCTGATGTTGAAGCCGTTTTGCGTGCTTCAATGACGGCCCCAGTGGTTGATTAAGCTAAATATAAAATTATGACGTACACAGTTAATAACTGTGTACGTTTTTCTTTACACATAGCTGTCTTCACTTGAAACACACTGGCATATAACGGTATCATAGAACTTAGTTTTGTAAATGTTAGTTGGGACTTTAGGAAGAGAATAATAAATGGGGCAAAATAGTAGTAATAAGCCACGGTATATTACTGGCTTTGACGGTCTGCGAGCGATTGCGGTAATCGGCGTCATTGTCTTTCACTTGTGGCCTGAGCATCTAGTCGGTGGTTGGCTAGGCGTGCCGTTATTTTTTGTGTTGTCGGGGTATTTGATTACAGACTTGTTAATTCAAGAATTTGATCGCAATGGGCGCATTGATTTACTTGGGTTTTACCGTCGCCGTATCAAACGATTGTACCCGGCGCTAGTTGTGATGCTGTTTGCGACAGCGACGATGATTGGTTTATTCGCCCGTGATTTGCTGTATAACTTACGAGCAATTATCTTGACGAATATGACGTATGTCTACAATATTTGGGCAACGAAGCATGGTGATTCATATTTTGATTCATGGGGTGGTGCTTCGCCGTTTACCCACTTGTGGTCATTGTCAATTGAAGGGCAGTTTTATCTAGTTTGGCCACTTGTGGTCTTTGCAGTGTTGGCGTTGAAGATTAAGCGTAGCTCGATTGCAGCATCGCTGTTGGGATTGGCAGTTGTATCAGCTATCTTGATGGGTATTTTCTACGATCCGGCGAACATTAACCGTACCTATTATGGGTCTGACACGCGCATGTTTGCGGTGCTATTAGGAACTGCCTTGGCCTTTGCATGGCCATCAAATCACATGAAATTGACGTTAAAGCCAAAGGCGAACCGAAATTTGAATGTGTTGGGTGCAATTTCATTGGCCTTTACGTTGGTTGGCTTGTTTTGGTTGAACGGTCAGTGGGAAGCAACGTACATGGGCTTGATGTTTGTGTTCACTTTGATGGTGACGGGCTTGATTGCGATTACGGCACATCCGGCTTCATTTTTGAGTAAGGTCCTCGATAATAAGCCGTTGAACTATCTTGGGACGCGTTCATACAGTATTTACTTGTATCAGTTGCCGGTCTTCGTGTTCTTTGACAAGTTCACGCATCAAAATGATTCATTCTTGATGAATGTGATTAAGATTGCAGTGGTGCTTGGAATCGCCGAAGTGAGTTATCGCTATGTGGAAAATGTCTTCCGTCGTTTCAAGAAGCCAGAATTGCAACCAGGTGAGCCAAAAATGGCGCATTTCTTCCAAAGCAAATCGGCCAAGATTATGGCCGGAATTGCAGCGGTATTTATGTTGGGAACTGTGAATGCAGTTTCAGCTAAGGAAGCAGGGAGTGCGCGACCTAAGACAGAACTGCAAAAGCGTTTGAATACCAACAAGAATAAGATTGCGGATGCCAATAAAAAGGCGCTTGAAGCAGCTAAGAAGGACAACAAGGCTAACAAGAAGTCGGCCAAGTCTAGTTCTTCAAGCAGCGCAACGACAACTGGTTCTGATCCGTTGGCTCAAAAATACGGCTTAACGGATAAAGAATATGCGGCAATTAAGGACCTGTCAGTGACAGCGGTCGGTGATTCGGTCATGGTTGACGTGGCGCCTGATTTGCAAGAATTGATGCCAAATACAGTGGCTGATGCATCGGTTGGCCGTCAACCTTATGTTGTGCCAACTGTGTTGCAGTCATATGTTAATAAGGGGCTTTTGGCACCAAACGTTGTGGTTTCGATTGGGACAAACGGCGCGATTGGGCAAAATGTGTTTGACCAAATCATGCAGATTATCGGTAATCGTAATGTTTACTGGGTAAACGGTTATGCCGATCGTTCATGGGTGCAAGCCAATAACCAATTCCTAGAGCAACAGAAAGACAAGCATCCCAATTTGCACATTGTTGATTGGGCAAATTTGGTTAAGGACCACGGCGATTGGCTTGGTGGTGACCATGTTCACCCTAACTCAGCTGGGTCTGTCCAATATGCAGCTTTGATTGCGAAGGATATGGCAAAAAATCAATAGTAACGCTAAGCGCTGACGTAAAAGTCGGCGCTTTTTTTATATTTAAACTTGCTAATTTTTTGTCACGTGTGTTATTCTTAACTGGTTAATTAACCGGTAAAGGATAAAGGTGACGGTATGGCGACTGAAGAGTATGCAGAACAATTGGATCATTTTTTAAATGACGTACGCTTGTTGGCTGAAAATCAACGTGAGATTTTGTTGGGGGATGCAAATTCACCCATTACGACGACCCAAGGCCACGTGTTGATGTTGCTGGCCCAAAACGGACCACAAACCAACACAGAACTCGCGCATGCCTTGCATGTGTCGGCCGCCGCGATTACTAAGGCGATGAAGGGGCTCAACACAGTTGATGATCCAATGGTCAATGTGGTGCCAGACCCTGATGATGGGCGTGTGTCACGTTGGTCATTGACGACGTTAGGCATTTCGATGGCGACGGCCCATGCGCAACGCCACCGTGAAACGTTATCTGAGTATCAAAGTGTTTTTGCTGTCTTTACGGAACAGGATCAAACAACGATTAGTCACTTTTTGACGTTGGTTGCTGATCGACTAAATGGAGGAAATCATGAACAATAAGAAGCACCCATGGCTGTTGGCGATTCCTGCCGTTGCCGTTGTTGGTATGATTGGTATGGTTATCTTCACGAGCATTAGCCGAACGGAAAAGGCTGACCAAACCGGTAAGATTAAGGTTATCGCGAGTTTAGATAGTTACGGCGAAATGGCGAAAGCGGTGTTGGGTAACCAAGGTTCGGTCACGAGCATTATGGACAAGCCCGATATGGATCCGCACGAATTTGAGCCAACTTCAGCTGATGCGAAAATCTATCAAAAGGCCAATGTCATCATTTCAAATGGTGGTGGTTTTGATAACTGGAGCGTGAATTTCGCTAAGCAAAACACTGATGCTAAGGCAATTAACTTGGCCAAGTTATACGATTTTGAGGGCGAACATGACCACGATCATGAACATGAAGACGCTGAGTCACACGACCATGCTCACGAAGAAGAAGAAACCGGTAACGAGCACTTCTGGTATAAGACGGATGTGGCGACGCGCTTGTCAAAGCAGCTTGTTAAGACTTATAGTAAGTTAGAACCAAGTGAGCGCACTTATTTCCAAAAGAATGCGGATAAATATTTGGCAACCTTGACTGATTTAAACGCTATGCAACAACAGGTTAAGCGAGACTTGCAAGGAAAGAACGTCATGGCGACTGAGCCGGTCTTTGATAACACCTTGATTGATTTAGGCGCCAATGTCTTGAATCAATCATTCTCGAAGGCGGTCAATGAACACCAAGACCCAACCCCTGAAGATATTCGCAATTGGAATGCGGCAATCGATGATGGCGAGGTATCCGTTGTTATCTACAACCCGCAGTCAACGGGTAAGTTGGCGAAGCAAGCGATGACCTATGCAAAGGAACATGGTGTGCCGGTTGTCCAAGCGACAGAAACGAAGCCAGCCGGTAAGACATACGCTGAATGGCAATACGATCAATTGAAGGCATTAGACGAGGCATTGAAGAAATGACATTATTAACTGGCTCAAACATCGGGATGCAATTTGGCGACCGATGGCTGTACAAAAACGTTGATTTTAAACTAGAAAATGGGCACGTATTAGCACTGATTGGTGATAATGGTGTTGGAAAAACAACGTTACTTCGTGCGCTGTTAGGCCAGTTACCACTTTCTGCCGGTCAATTTGACTGGCAAACACCCGAAGCGGCACGTGCGATTAGCTACGTGCCCCAATATCGTCCAGATATGCAGGCGTTTCCGCTCCGTATCTCAGATTTCGTGGCTTTGAGTTTTGATCACGGCATGCGTCCGTGGTTAACGGCAACTGAAAAAGAGAAGCTAAGCCATGTTTTGGCGGACACCCACTTAACCAACCTAGCCAAGAGTCGGATTGATACTGCTTCCGGCGGTGAGCGACAACGTGCGTATTTGGCTCAGGCATTGGTACAAAATCCAAATGTCTTAATCCTTGATGAAGCAACCGCTAATTTGGATAATGTCGCGAAGTTTGAATTAATGGATGTGATTCGTGATTATCAAACTCATCATGACATTACGGTGATTATGGTGAGTCACGATTTGGAAATTATTCAGCGCTATGCAGATGATTATTTGCTGCTAACGCCACAAGGTAGTGAGTTTGGTGAAATTGCTAATCTCGACATTTCAAAGTTGAAGGTAGGTAATCAAGATCATGCTTAGTTATCCATTTATGCAAAACGCGCTGGTGGCCGGTACGCTGATTGCCGTTGTGAGTGCGGTGGTTGGTACCTTCGTTGTTGCGCGTCGCATGTCGTTTTTGACGCACACGCTGAGTGAAATCGGTTTTGCTGGCGCATCATTTGCCCTCTTTATGAGTTGGTCACCGTTGGTGGGGATGCTACTGTTCTCAGTGGTTGCCTCAATGACCGTCGGTGAGTTAGGTATCAAGGAAAAGCGTTCTGAATCATTGATTTCGGCCGTCAGCGCGGTGGCAATTGGTTTGGGAATTGCGTTCTTGTCACTCTCAAATAAAAATGCGACAGCCGCAACTGGTATTTTATTCGGTTCAATCTTTAGTATTAGTCGCGTCGATGTGATTGAAGTCGTCGTTTTGGCATTGCTAGTATTACTAGCTAGCCTATTGATGTTCCGTCAATTACGCCACTATGCATTCGATTATGACACGGCAGTATTTAGTCTGAAGAACATTCAACTGATTGAAGTGGCGTTCTTAGGCTTGATGGCAACAACGGTGGCGGTTTCGGCCCAAATCGTGGGATCATTGTTGATTTTCATCTTGATGATTCTGCCAGCCAGCGCCGCAATGCGTTGGGGACGTACCGTTTGGCAGATTATCGGCCTAGCAGTTCTGTTTTCAGTTGCTGGGGTCTGGTCAGCGTTGGTGCTTTCGTATGTGCTGAATCTACCAGTCTCATTTTTCATCGCGATTATCGAAGCAGCAATTTATTTTGCTTCACTATACAAACGAAATTAAATATCAGACGGCAACGAGGCGACTTGTTGCCGTTTTTTAAAACCAATTCCCAAAAATGTTCACAATTTCGGTATAATAAACAATGACATTAAAAACGAGAAAAGGAAACGTAAACAAATATGCTAACTGTTTCAAACGTATCAGTATCATTTACTGGTAAGAAGCTATACGATGACGTTAACTTGAAGTTCACGCCTGGTAACACATACGGTGTTATCGGTGCCAACGGAGCTGGAAAGTCAACGTTCTTGAAGGTCTTGGAAGGCAAGCTCCAACCAACGACTGGAACGGTCTCAATGGAGGCTAACGAGCGTATGTCATCATTGGTACAAGACCACTTTGCCTTCGACGAGTTCACGGTCTTGGACACTGTTATGCAAGGACACAAGGAATTGTATGACGTTAAGAACCAAATGGATGAGATTTACACGCACGATCCATTCACTGACGAAGATGGTATCAAGGTTGGTGAGTTGTCAGCACGTTTCGAAGAATTGAACGGTTGGTCAGCTGAAACTGAAGCTGCACAATTGTTGCAAAGCTTGGGAATTGCTGAAGACCAACACTACACGATGATGGCCGACCTTCCCGAAGTAACGAAGGTTAAGGTTTTGTTGGCGCAAGCATTGTTTGGTAACCCAGATATCTTGATCCTCGACGAGCCTACCAACGGTTTGGACACAAAGACGATTGCTTGGTTGGAAGACTTCTTGGCTGACTACCAAAACATCGTTATCGTTGTTTCCCACGACCGTCACTTCTTGAACGCCGTTTCAACGATGATTTTGGACGTTGACTTCGGTAAGATCAAGTTGTTCGTTGGTAACTACGACTTCTGGAAGGAATCTTCAGAATTGGCACAACGTTTGCAATCACAAGCAAATGCCAAGAAGGAAGAGCAAATCAAGGAATTGCAAGACTTTATCGCCCGTTTCTCAGCAAACGCTTCAAAGTCAAAGCAAGCTACTTCACGTAAGAAGCAATTGGAAAAGATCACGCTTGATGACATCCAACCTTCAACGCGTAAGTACCCATACATCAACTTTGAAATCCAACGCGAAATCGGAAACGACATGTTGCGTGTTGAAAACCTTTCAAAGACGGTTGATGGTGTTAAGTTGTTGGACAACATCTCATTCACGGTTCGCCCTAATGAGAAGGCCCTAGTTATGGCTGAAAACGACGTTGCCGCTACGGCATTGTTGGACATCATCGCTGGAAACGACACGCCAGATTCTGGTGAAGTAACTTGGGGTGTTACGACGTCTCACGATTACTTGGCTAAGGACATGAATGTGAACTTCCCTAAGCCTGAGATGCCAATCTTGGACTACTTGCGTGACTTTGCTTCTAAGGAAGAAAGCGACAACACGTTCTTGCGTGGTTTGTTGGGACGTATGTTGTTCAAGGGTGAAGATGCGGAAAAGACTTTGGATGTTTTGTCTGGAGGAGAAAAGGTCCGCGTTATGTTGTCTAAGTTGATGTTGACGAAGCCAAACGTTTTGGTTTTGGACGACCCAACTAACCACTTGGACTTGGAGTCAATCACGTCATTGAACGATGGTTTGATTAACTTCAAGGGTGGTATCATCTTCACGTCTCACGACCACACGTTTGCCCAAACGATTGCGGACCACATCATCGTGGTTTCAGATCAAGGTGCAATCGACCGTGCCGAGACGACTTACGACGAGTTTATGGCGCACCCAGAAGTGCAAAAGCAACTTGCCGAGAAGAACATTACTTTGTAATAACAATTAGAACGCTTGCCTCGTTTGGGGTAGGCGTTTTTTGTTTTGGAATATGTGTTGTGCTAACGCACAAACGGCGAACCTAACGCTAAACACCCAAACCATATTACAGAACGTTACAACCTCGGTCTTTTTTCATGAAATTTCACACTTTGAACAAAACTGCTCTATACTATGAATTAATAAGGTTTAAAGTTAGCGGGGGAGTAGTTTAAAAATGAATGATTTAACGAAGGGCAGTCCACTTAAGTTGATTGTCATGTTCACTATTCCATTGGTGATCGGATACTTAGTACAACAGATGTACAACATTTCCGATACGTTGGTTGTTGGACAAACCTTGGGTGTGACGTCATTGGCAGCCGTGGGAGCGACGGGTGCGATTCAATTCTTGGTAATGGGTTTCGTACAAGGGTTTAGCTCTGGGATGTCAATCATCACGGCACAGCGTTTTGGGGCTGGTGATATGAAGGGTGTGCGCCAATCATATGCCACCAGTATTGTTGCTGGTATTATCATGTCAATTATTTTGACGATTATTAGCTTAGTGTTCATTGATCCATTGCTACGATTGATGCAGACACCTGCCGATATTTTCGCAGAGGCGCGGGTGTTTATTGTCATTATCTTGGCTGGAACCATTGCAACAATGGGTTATAACATTATTTCTAATGCCATGCGTGCGGTTGGTGACAGTAAAGCGCCACTGTACTACCTGGTAGTCGGGATGATTTTCAACATCTCACTCGAACTGATTTTGATTTTGAAGTTCGGTTGGGGTGTTGAAGGAGCGGCCTTTGCGACGGTTTTGGCACAGTTTGTGTCAATCGCAGCGTCACACTGGCACATTAGCCGTTACACGGATACGTTGCACCTGACTGGGTCTGATTTTAAGTTGCCTAAGGGTGAATTGCGTCAGCACATGCTAGCCGGCGTACCAATGGGCTTCCAGCAATCAATCATTGCGATTGGTTCAGTTACGTTGGCCGCGGCGGTTAACACGCTGGGAACGGATGCCGTTGCTGCGAATACGGCAGCGTCAAAGGTCGACCAAATCATCATTATGGTGGTGATGTCATTTGGTGTGACGATGGCAACGTATACGGCGCAAAACTTCGGTGCGCGCAAGTACGCCCGTATCTTGGTCGGGGTGAAGATTGCCTTGATTCTGGGTATGAGTGTGGGAACACTGCTTGGTATTCTGGAAATCGCGTTCGGTCGCAGCTTGGTGACGCTGTTCGTCGGTGCCGGTCAACATACGGTTATGGACTTGGCACAATTGTACTTCTGGGCAAATGGTCCGTTGTACGCCATCCTAGCCACTTTGTTCGTGCTTCGTTACACGCTACAAGGTTTGGGTGACGTTAAGACGCCAACGCTTGCTGGTGTTGGTGAAATGGTGGTCCGTTCAGTGGCCGCCTTCTCATTGGTTGTCTGGTTTGGTTTCTTTGGAGCCAGCTTGGCGAACCCATTGGCTTGGATTGGATCATTGGTCTTCTTGGTGCCAGCCTGGGTTAAGGTTGTACGCCGTTTGAAGGCGGAAATTGCTAACGGCGATAAAGAACCAGCGCCTGCATTTTCTGCTATGAATATGGATTAAAATTGGTTAGTAAAACCCGTTGTTTTTGGCTGTGGTGGCTGAAGATGACGGGTTTTTGCGTGTAATAAATTCGCAGAATAGAAGTATTTAGCATCATTCGTGACTAAAGTATGTTCCTAAATTTCGGAATTATAATAACTACCGGTCTTCGTTTCTCATGGGTTTCAAATAATAAACTCATTTTCTGATTATGATAATTATATTGAATTTACGAGAAATGGGACGGTGATGATTATGTATACCAAAATCATGGAAGATTTACGTGAAACAGCGGTCATGCTTGCACTTGCATCAGTTGTATTCGGCCTCTTGATGCTTTCAATGCGCTATTTGTATGGTATGGATTTTTCAATCATCGTACCTATGATTGGCCGCGTGTACGTTAGCTTTTTTGTCGGGATGATGATTTTTAACGCTTACGATTGGATTCGCTTTGCGCGTCGTCGTCAAAAGATGGTTGCCCGCGTTCACTAAAGCAGATAATTTGAAACAAAAACGTAACAATAGGATAATGAAGGTACAAATCGCTTCGGAGTTTTTATGGGGAGGCAATTATGTATTACGTCGTTAATCAGCAAAAAGATACGTTAACGTTTTATTTTCCAGATGGCACGTCTGATTTTTTGATTGAAAAATTGGTGCGTCTATCTCGGCCCAACTTAACAAAACTGATTGCGCCATTCAGTATTGGTGATCACATTGAGGACGCGATGGCTTTTAAACAAGAATTTTCGGCGTATGAAGCGGGAGATTTACAGATTGTTTCGAAACCTGAGCTGATGGAGATGTTGAAAATCGGTGCATGTGAGGTCGCACAAGAACGCGATCGCCGGGAAGATACTTTGACGATGACCTTGGGGCTTGTCTTAGCGGGACCATTATTGTTCTTCTTAGACATGGTTATCTTTGAAAGTATTGGCTTGAATGCGGTTGTTTCAGAAATTGGGGCAGCGGCAGTGGTGATTTTCTTGTTCGTTGCTTGGATTGCAGTGGCTTGGACAGCCTGGGGCATGAAGTTAGAAGAAAAATTTGAGAATGCTTTGTCGCATTTACATAAATAGAGAGACGTCACAAATGTTAATGTGGCGTCTTTTTCATTTTGTGCGACATTTTAACCCCTTGGATTCGTTAGTATAAGTGTCAGCAAATAACAGCTGATAAGTCGAGTAAGCGGCCGCATACTCATTACTGAATTCAAGGAGGAAGACAGATGGATAAGTTGGAAAAGAAGGTCGATAACCGTATGACCGTGCGCATTTTGGGGCTTGATCGCGATGCCAAGGCAATCAATCGTCGTTTCAAGGTTGCAAAGGGGACATCAGTTGCTCAGTTGCATCGTTTGGCAACGGTGATGATGTTGTTAGGATTGGAAACTAGCATTACGGAAATTGTGACGTCTGAACGCAAAGACGTACCGACAGCATTCTAGGAGGTGACCCATGACTAAGGAATTGAAGATGGTATTTGAATCAACTAACCCAGAGAAGCTAAATCAAAAGGCGATTTTGAAGATGGCAGATGTCGATGAGACGTTAACGGGTGCGCAAGTGTTGGCAGAAATGCAAAAGTTGGCCAGTTTTACTTTTGTGGTCGGCAGCAATGGAGAGTCGCGTTTTGGCACACCAAAGAAGGCCAGTTTTGTGAAGACAGAGAAGCGTCCGGTATTCTAGTACGTTAAATGACGAGTGTCCAGTAATGGGCACTCGTTTTTGTCCGTTTTGTGAAGTTTTTAACTTTTGTGAGAAAAAGCTTGCAAACGCTTTCAAAAGTTGTATTATTTAGGGTGTTGAGAGTTAGTTTTTAGGGAAAACTAACCTATTGCTTTATGTTTACGTTTAGGGAGAACAAACATGCAGACGGAAAAGAAGTCGCTTTCGACTAATTTAATTTATTTCTTTGGAGCCCTTGGGGGGTTGCTTTTCGGATATGACACAGGTGTTATTTCTGGAGCTATTTTATTTATTGAAAAGCAATTGCACCTGGGTGAGTGGCAACAAGGTTGGGTTGTTTCAGCCGTGTTGCTTGGTGCCGTTATCGGTGCCGCAATTATTGGACCATCATCAGATAAGTATGGTCGTCGTAAGTTGTTGATGGTTTCATCAATCATCTTCATCATCGGAGCTTTGGGATCATCAATCGCTCATAACTTTGAGCTATTGGTTGCGTCACGTATTGTGTTGGGTATCGCCGTTGGTGGTGCCTCAGCCTTGATTCCAACTTACTTGTCAGAATTGGCACCCGCCGATAAGCGTGGTGGAATCGGAACCATGTTCCAATTGATGATTATGACAGGTATCTTGTTGGCCTACATCTCAAACTACGCTTTGTCTGGCTTTGATCTAGGATGGCGTTGGATGTTGGGATTGGCTGCTGTGCCTTCAATCATCATGTTCTTCGGTGGAATCGCCTTGCCAGAATCACCTCGTTACTTGGTACGTAAGGGTGAAGACGACGAAGCTTTGGCAGTTTTGACGCCATTGCAAGACAACTCAGAATCTGCACAAGCTGAATTGGCTGACATTAAGTTGCAAGCCTCAATGGCTAACGGTGGATTCAAGGAATTGTTCGGCTTGATGGCTCGCCCAGTGCTTGTTATGGCAATGGGATTGGCTATCTTCCAACAAGTCATGGGATGTAACACAGTTTTGTACTATGCCCCAACTATCTTTACTGATGTTGGTTTCGGTGTTAGTGCAGCCTTGATTGCCCACATCGGAATCGGTGTCTTCAACGTTATCGTTACTTGGGTAGCCATGAAGATTATGGACAAGGTTGACCGTAAGAAGATGTTGATTTGGGGTGCCTGGGGAATGGGTATTTCATTGTTCATCATGTCATTCTCAATGCACTTCTCAGGTCAATCACAAGCTGCTTCATACATCTGTGCTGTTGCGTTGACGATTTACATCGCCTTCTTCTCAGCAACTTGGGGACCAGTTATGTGGGTTATGATCGGTGAGTCATTCCCATTGAACATCCGTGGTTTGGGTAACTCATTTGGAGCCGTTGTTAACTGGGCTGCAAACGCCGTTGTTTCATTGACGTTCCCACCATTGTTGAACTTCTTCGGAACTGGTTCATTGTTCATCGGATACGCTGTTTTGTGTATCGCGGCTATCGTGTTCGTTAAGTACTTCACAATCGAAACACGTAACCAATCACTTGAGCAAATTGAAGCAGATCTTCGTTCACGTGCCCACGCTAAGGGTTGGCATGAAGACGAAGCCTCAATTTCAGAAAACATTGCCCAATAATAATTAAACTCTCTCACAGGGGTAAAAACGCTATTGCAGTTGCTGCAGTAGCGTTTTTTGTATGTCGTGAGTGATATTTATGCAAAAATAAACAAAGTTATTGCATAAATTTTCGTTACCTGTTAATATTTATCCATCGAATATGAAACGGGGAAAACGTTATGGCGATTTTAACGATTAAAAACTTCCACAAAGAATATGGTGACAAGGTCATCTTGAAAGATATCAATGCATCCGTTGAAGAGGGTGATGTGATTGCGTTGCTTGGACCTTCAGGAACTGGAAAGTCAACGCTGTTGCGTGGCTTGAATATGTTGGATCGACCAACGTCAGGTGAGGTTATCTTTGATGGGCAAGATATCTCAAAGGCGACGGAAACTGAATTGGATAAGATTCGCCAAGATATGGGGATGGTGTTCCAAAGCTTCAACTTGTTCCCAAACATGTCAGTTATCGACAACGTTAAGATTGCGTTGTTGTGAAGGTGAAGGGGATGGCTGATGATGAAGCCACGCAAATTGCCGAAAAGTTCCTGGCAAAGGTTGGCTTGGCTGAAAAAGCGCAAGCATATCCAGCTTCATTGTCAGGTGGACAACAACAGCGTGTAGCGATTGCGCGTGCCTTGGCTATGAACCCTAAGATTATGTTGTTTGACGAGCCAACATCAGCGCTTGATCCAGAAATGGTTGGTGAAGTGTTGAAGACAATGCGTGAGTTGGCGCAAGAAGGCATGACGATGTTGGTTGTCACGCACGAAATGGGCTTTGCCCGTGAAGTAGCGTCAAAGATTTGGTTTATGGCTGATGGTGATATGACGCAATATGATAATCCAGAAGCATTTTTCGAAAATCCAGATTCAGAGCGTGCGCAAAGTTTCTTGGCAAAGATGTTGTAAGACAAAGGGAGAATGAGTTATATGCATAAGTGGGTATTAAAAGTCATGACGGCTGTCATGGCGACATTATTAATGATTGGTTCCTTTGCCGGTTTGACGTCTGTCCAAGCTGCCGAAACGGATCCGGTCCTTTCAAAAATCGAAAAGAGCGGCAAGTTGATTGTTGGAACGTCAGCGGATTACGCGCCGTATGAATTCCACACAACGGTGAATGGCAAGGACAAAATTGTTGGGTTTGACATCTCAGTTGCCAACGAAATTGCCAAGCGTTTGGGCGTGAAGTTGGTTGTCCAAGAAATGAGCTTTGATGCGTTGCTTGGTGCCGTTAAGACAGGAAAGGTCGACATGGTTGTGGCCGGTATGACGGCAACGCCTGAGCGTGAACAAGAAGTCGCTTTTTCAGAACCATACTTCGTTGATAAGAACGTGGTGATGACGCTTAAGAAGAACGCGAATAAGTTGGCTAACTTGAACGACTTGAAGAAGGCCACGTTGGCTGCTCAAATTTCATCAATTCAAGAAGACGCTGCCAAGCAAGTTGGCGCCAAGAAGGTTGTGTCATTGAAGAAGGTGAACGACGCTGTGACGCAATTGACGCAAGGCAAGGTTGATGGTGTGGTTGTGCCGGACACGACGGCTGACAGCTACATGGACCAAAGTAACCAATTTGCGGTTGCGAAGGCCACGTTGCCAGGTGAAACGAACGGTTCTTCAGTTGTGATGGCTAAGAACGCAACAGTTTTGCAAAGCAAGGTCGACAACATCTTGGAAAAGCACGTTATCGGTGATCCGCTAGAAAAGTGGAAGAACGATGCGATTGCGTTGATGAACCACAAGGAGTCATTCTTCGAAAAGTACGCGCCTTACTTTGCTAAGGGAACGCTTTACACGGTTGGCTTGGCGGTTATTGGTGTGTTCTTCGGTATTATCCTTGGTGTGCTATTGGCTTTGATGAAGCTTTCAAGCATCAAGCCATTGAAGTGGTTGGCCGTTGCCTACATTGAGGCAGTCCGTGGTGTGCCACTTTTGATTCAAGTGTTCATCGTGTACTTCGGAACGCAGGTTATCGGGTTGGATGTTTCAAGTTTCATGGCTGGTGCGATTGCCATGTTCTTGAACTCGGCTGCGTACGTTGCTGAAATTATTCGTTCAGGAATTCAAGCTGTGCCAGCTGGTCAAACTGAAGCTGCGCGTTCACTTGGGTTCACGAAGATGCAAACGATGCGCTTCATGGTGTTGCCACAAGCCATCAAGAACATCTTGCCAGCCTTGGGTAACGAATTTGTGACGGTTATCAAGGAAGGTTCAGTTGTCTCAGTTATTGGTGTTGGTGAATTGACGTTCCAAACGTCAGTGGTGCAAGGTGCCTCATTTAAGCCATTCATTCCATTGATGATTACAGCTGCAATCTACTTCATTTTGACGTTCGGTATCAGCCGTGTGCTGGGCCGTTTCGAGAAGAAGTTGCAACAATCAGATCGTAAGATGATTTAAGTTAAATAGCGCCAGCACTTTAGATTGAAAGTGCTGGCGCTATATTGTAGCGAAGCATCGCAAGAGCTTCTTTATTTAGTAATAGAAAAAGCTAGTCACGATTTTCACCGACCAAAGTAGATATCGTGACTTTTAGCCCCAGTTCCCTTTTCACGGGAATTGGGGCTTTTTTGCGCTTACAATAGCAGTAACGAAATGGAGGTGTGTGACATGACAAAGGTGGCAGTATTATCTGACGTACACGGTAACGTGACCGCGTTGGCAGCAACGATTGCGGACGCCAAAGCGCAAGGTGCTGATGAATTCTGGTTCTTGGGAGATTTATTTATGCCAGGACCTGGTGCACATGATGTTGTTGAAATGTTGCGGGAGCTAAACGTGACGGTTTGGCTACGCGGTAACTGGGATGACTTCATGTTCGCAGCATTGGAGCGAACGGTCGATTACAACAAGCCAACACGTGTTTACACGGCGCGTCTATCAGCCTATGTCATGCAACACATGCCAAAAGTAGATTACGACTTTATCATGGCATTGCCAGTATCTGATACACGCAACGTTGAAGATTTAACCTTCACGTTGTCGCACAATATGCCAAATAAAAATGCGGGTCATGAATTGTTGCCAATGAGTGATCAGTATTATTTTGATGCGCTATTCTTGGGGCGTGATGCCGACGTTGCCATTTATGGTCACACGCACCAAATGGTTTATCGCACGGCTTCAGATGGTCGAGCCATTTTGAACCCTGGTTCTGTTGGTAGTCCGTTCTCATTGAAGCGTAAGATGCGTCAAAACCGCGAAGCCCGTTACTTGATGTTGGACATCGAAGGGACGCGTTTCGCAACGGATTTCCGCACGGTCGCATATGACCAAGCAGCTGAGATGGCCCTTGCTGAAGAGCGTGGCTTGCCATACTTGGATTTGTATCGCAACTTGGTCTACGAAGGCTTGGGCTACGTGCATGATGCGTCAACGGTTGCCAAGGAAAACGACCGTTACGGTTATGACGCGGAGACGAAAGACATGCTCCGTGAGTTAAGGCAAGCTTACAAGTAGCCTTGTGGGGTATAATTAAAGTACTGAACTTTGAGATAGGAGGGCGCACCGAAATGGATGTGAAGCGCTATACACAATTTGAACAATTGGTGCGTTCGTTGAATGAAGCCAATGTCACACCAATCGTATCCGGCGGGTTTGCATTGGAAATCTTGTCTGGCTATGACTTGGATAGTAAGTTGGCACCGTTGATTTTGGATGATGATGTTATTAGCAACGAATTGATGATTGAATCCGTCATGCGCACGGTCGGTTTTGAACGTTTGGACATGCCAGAATTGGTGTTCTCAAACGCTGATGACTCGTTGTCAGTTGCCTTTATGCCACAAAGTGCGGTTGAGCCATTAATCGGTCATAAGTTGCCTGGTCAATTCATCTTTACGCACACCGAACCTGAGTTCCACGTGCTCACGACGTATGACTTGTACAACCTGTTTGGTCACTTGATTGGCGACCCTGACCGTAGTGAAAAGCTGCGTCATGGGGATGCCCAAAAGTTGCGTTTCATGAAGCAATTAGGCTACATCTTTGACCGCTTCCCAATGCGCCAAATGAATGAAACGCATCCATTATTGGATGTGACGTTTGAATTCTTAGGCGATAAGGATTTCGACCAAGTCGACAAGATTATTCGCAGTGCATTTGATGATGCCAACTACAGCACTGGCGAAGAAGAACAATTGGTGCGTCGCCTACGCGCTGGCAACCCATTTGGTCGTAAGCCAATTGAAATTGTCGCCAAGCGTGGTGACGAAATTTTGAGTTATGTTATTGTTTCCGCTGCGACGGTTTCAGATAATCGCACTGGCACAGCAGTCGGCGTGGTCGGCCCAGTCGTGGTTGACCCACTTCACCGTGGCCGTGGCCTAGGCTGGCGCTTGGTTGAAGAAGCTGAAATTGTGGCCCGTTTCGCTGGATACGGTGTCTTGGCAGCCATCGGTTGGCCTGGTTACTGGAACCAATTCGGCTACATTCGTTCAACTGAGTTTGGCGTTAAGCCAGCCTTTGAAATCACGCCTGAATTCTTTATGGTAAAGGAATTGTACCCATCAGCGCTCTTGCGTACGAATGGCACATTCCGCTTCCCAGACGAATGGCAATACGATCAAGAATAGAAATTTTACGCTGGTCTTTTACGAAAAAGGCCAGCGTTTTTCGTATTTTCATATCAATTACCCAACATTTATTAGGTACGATAGTCTTAATAGAAGTAGTGGGTAGAGATACCAAATAATTGAGGTGAAAATTATGCAAGGACTTGGAGAACTAACAGATTTAGAGCTTGAGAAGAAGATCAACGCTGAGCCTAAGGACACAATCAGTAAGAAGTTTGGGTGGGACTGTGACATTATGCATCCCGAAGCCATGGTGGAGGCAACGGAATCAGTCTTGGCCCGCATGGACAAGCTTGCTGAAGTGATTGATGTGCGCGAAAACGAGTTGTACGAAGCAGATCGTACCCGTATTTTGAACATGGCGAAGGATCTTAAGGAAGGCGACACGGTTGCTGATTTGTCAGCGCGTTTGACGGAATTCCGTACACGTTTGATGTTCGCACCATTGCGTTTCTACGAAGGTAACCGCGAAATGTTGAAGAAGGTTGCGGCTAACATCGTTGATTCATATGCCATCGCGGGTGAAGACCCAGTGATTGAAATGGCATTGAAGGGGATGCGCGAGCGTACCGAAGATGATTTGACGGCCGCCGACTATGAGACGGTTATTAAGTCATTCATTCGCTTTGTGCCGGCTTTCCGTGAGTCAAACATCCGTATGTTGGGCCAATTGATTCAATCAATGCACCGTGAAGCAGAAGTGTTCGGTTTCGCAAACGACCCTGAGATTATCACGTTCTTCCAACAATTGGATATCGTGGTGGCAGGTGCCATCCGTCCAGATGAGTTTATGGCGATTACGGACATGTTGAATGATTTCGAGCCAACCATCACGAACCGCGTTGTTGAATTGGCGCCACTTGAAGTGCTACACCAATTTACGATGAACGTCATTAGTGGTGTGAACACAGCCCGTGAACAAGGATTGTCATTCGGTGACGACGCCGATAAGCGTCTTGAACATGCGGTAACTGAGCTAAATCGTGGTATGCTAGAGCGTGAGGATTACGGTAATATTCTACGAGGCATTCGTTCATTACACGTTGAATCATAATTACGACAAAGCAGGTCTTTACCATGATCAGAAATATCTTAAGTTTGGTGGGGCTATTTATCGCCACCTCTTTGATTGTTGTGGGTAAGGACATTCGACGACCAATTATCACGATCGCCGGTGTCCTGCTGGCAATCGCGACAGTTCTATATTGGTTTCAATAATTGAATTTTGAAAATGACTCGTATCCGTTGTGGTGCGGGTCATTTTTTTATTTTTCCCGTATTAAGCACAAATTTAATCCTGTTTTCTTATGAAAGCGCTTGCATGTGTCCGAAAAGTAAGTTATATTAAGCCGGTGAGATATTTTAATTACTTATTGTGAGGGGAAAACGTAATGAAGATTAACGTTTGGTTTATTTTTTTCTTTGGGGCATTGGGTGGCTTGCTCTTTGGATTTGATACAGGAATTATTTCTGGTGCTTCGCCACTTATTGAAAGCAATTTTAAGTTGACGGTTGCTGAGACCGGATTTGTTACCTCAGCCGTCTTGATTGGATCAGCGGCTGGTGCGCTAGGGGTCGGACCGCTAGCTGACCGCTTCGGTCGTAAGAAGTTGTTGATTTTGGCTTCTTTGTTCTTTATCGCCGGTTCATTGATGACGGCCTTTGCGACTGGCTTCGGTACGATGGCAATTGCGCGTATCGTATTGGGCTTGGCGGTTGGGTCAGCGTCAGCGTTGACGCCAGCTTACTTGGCCGAATTGGCACCTGCTAAGCACCGTGGTTCATTGGGTTCAATGTTCCAGTTGATGATTACGGCCGGAATTTTGTTGGCCTACGTCTCTAACCTTGGCTTCTTGGGTCACGACTTCATGGGTATCCGTGACTGGCGCTGGATGCTTGGATCAGCTTTGATTCCAGCTGTCTTGTTGTTCATTGGTGGTTTGTTGCTACCAGAATCACCACGTTTCTTGTTTGCGAAGGGTGATAAGGAAAATGCAGAGCGCGTTTTGACTCACTTGCGCGCCAAGTCAGGTGAATCAGTCGAAGCCGAATTGGCTGCCATGGCTGAAGTTGATAAGCAACCAAAGGGTGGTTTGAAGGACTTGTTCACCATCGCCCGTCCAGCCGTAATTGTCGCGATCGGAATCATGTTCTTGCAACAATTGGTGGGTATCAACTCAGTGATTTACTTCTTGCCACAAGTGTTCATCAAGGGATTCGGCTTTAACGAAGCCAACGCCATTTGGATTTCAGTTGGAATCGGTGTGGTTAACTTCGTGGTGACGATTTTGGCAACCATGATTATGGATAACTTCAACCGTAAGACATTGTTGACGTTTGGATCAGTTGTCATGACGGTCGCTTTGGCTATCTTGACGGTATTGAACTACACGGTGTCAGTTGAAACGGCCGCTATTCCAACGATGTTGTTGATTGCAACGTACATCTTCGGATTCGCCATTTCATGGGGACCAATCGCTTGGTTGTTGATTGGTGAAATCTTCCCAATGTCAGTGCGTGGAATCGGATCATCAATCGGTTCAGCTGCCAACTGGATTGGAAACTTTTTGGTATCACAATTCTTCTTGGTCTTGTTGGCTGTCTTCCACAACAACGTGGGTGGACCATTCGGGGTCTTCGCCGTCTTTGCCTTCATCTCAATCTTCTTTGTTCGTTACCTCGTGCCAGAGACGCGCGGTAAGTCATTGGAAGAAATCGAAATGGAATTGCGCAAGTAAATAGAAAAAACAAAAAGGCTCGTACGTCGCAAAACGTACGAGCCTTTCTTCATGTACCTGGCTAAAAGCCGAGAAATACGTCTCAAAAGTACATGAAGGGTTAGTCGGACTTTTAGTATACAACGATTGAGCGTATATTAATAGGTACTAGATTTAGTGAGAAGTGTTCTGAAGAATGGAGAGATAATCATGGCTAAGAAAGAGCGTATTAAGAAGATCCTTGTCGAGCAAATTCTTGATAAGGCTAAGATTCCATATGAAAGCATTGTGTTTGCTGGTGGTATGAACCGTGATCAAGCCGAATTGGATAATTATGGCCTAACTGACCATGATATCTACAAGACATTGGCATTGATTGGAAATGTAACCGGGCCAGTTATCGGTATCGTACCAATGGATGCCCACTTGGATGAAAAGAAGTTGGCGGCCGTTTCAGGCAACAAGAAGGTCAACATGATTCCAACGAAGGATTTGCAAAAGACGACCGGTTACATTCACGGTGCGAATAACCCAGTTGGTATCTGGCAAACGAAGAAGTTCCCAATTTACTTTGATAACAGTGCCAAGGAAGCCGGTACGATTACGTTGTCAGCTGGTGAAGTTGGTCGTTCAATTCGTTTGGATGCCGAGCAATTGGCTGAGTTTGTCCACGCAAAGTTTGCGGACATTCGTACGGCTGACTAACCATGAGCTGGACAATTATTTGGCAAACATGGGTATTCGTCATCGGCATTTTCTTTGTGTTGCCACTTATTGGTAGCGCGTTGATTTCAGTGGTGACAACCCGTACGAACCAACATTTGATGCGCGCATTTGGACTCAATGCACCGCTTATCTTTGGCTGGTTTGGCGTGATGATTCATGAAATTTCGCATGCGGTGATGTCAGTCATCTTTGGCCACCACGTCGACAAAATCAAGTTGCTCCAAAATCCGTTTAAGGAAGGCAATGAGAATCGCATGGGTTATGTGTCACATGCTTGGAATCCAAAGAATAAGTACCAACAACTTGGTAACTTTTTCATTGGGATGGCACCGATTTTCGGCATTGCCTTAACCAGTTGGGGGTTAACAAAGCTATTGTGGCCACAACTGCTAATTGGGTTTCACGACGGCAGTAGCGTGTGGCTGAATACCGCCTGGTGGCAAGTTGCCCTGTGGATTTATGCCATTTTGAATTTGAGTTTGGCATTGAATTTGAGTGATGCTGATTGGCAGAATACCAAGAGTGGTGCGCTGTACTACTTTATCTTTTTGACCATCGTTGCCTTGGGTGTTGGCCTCTGGATTAACGATGCGTTTATTATTTGGGAAACCGTTGGTCGTCCAATCGCCTACTTCTTTGGTGGTGTGTTGGCAGCGACGTTTATCATGTACATGTTGACCGCGATTATCGGTCGACGCTAATAAAATTTGGGGAATAATGATGACAAAAACAGAAGAACAACAATTGGTTGCTATTACAGCTTTTATGCAAAAGGTGCTTGGCGGGGATGAATCAGGGCATGATACGACGCACATTGATCGTGTTGTGGCGCTGACTAAGCACATTTTGACGACTGAACCAACCGCAGATGAGTTTATCGCGGTGGCTGCAGCGACGTTGCATGACACGTATGACGATAAGTTATTTAAAAATGTCACAAGCGCCAAACAAGCAGTTGTCGACATGTTGACGGATAATGGTATTGATGAGGCTAAACAGGCTGAAATTTTCCAAATTATCGATAACATGTCATGGAGCAAGCAACGTTTCGGCAACCCAGAGCCACTCACATTGGCCGGTCAAATCGTGCAAGATGCTGATCGTCTCGAAGCAATTGGGGCGATTGCCGTGGCTCGTGTCATTCAATATGGTGTCCAAAAGCACCACATTTTGTATGACCCAACGATGCCACCACGCGATTTGAAGACGAAGGCCGATTATCGTGATGCAACGGGCGAAACGATGATTAACCATTTCTATGAAAAGCTATTTTTGCTCAAGGATTACCTCAATACTGACGAAGGGAAGCGAATTGGTGCGAAGCGCGATGCGATTATGCATGAATTCGTGGCACAGTTTGAAGCGGAGTGGGCAGGAACTGATTATCTAAACTAAAAAGTATAAGGAGGGGTTATGGACGGAATTAGCAAGAAAGAGCGAGGTGTCTTGATCATCTTGATTGCGGGAGTCTTTTTGGGATTCTTGAATCAAACGTTGATGAACACGGCCTTGCCACAAGTCATGGCAGACTTTCACATCTCAACCGCCCTTGGTCAATGGATGACGAACGGGTACATGTTGGTGAATGGTGTGATGGTGCCACTAACAGCCTTCTTAATTCAACGCCTTAAGACACGAACGTTGTACTTAAGCGCGGTATTTGTATTTGCGGTGGGAACCTTGGTCGCAGGGTTCGCGCCATCATACCCCATTTTGATTATGGGACGTATGATTCAAGCGGCCGGAGCAGGTGTCTTCGGACCGTTGATGAACGTGGTGGTGATGAATCTGTTCGCGGCTGACCGACGTGGTCAAGCGATGGGTATTATCGGGCTGGCGTTGAACTTTGCGCCAACCATCGGACCAACGCTATCTGGATTTGTGGTCTCTAACCACTCATGGCGCTGGTTGTTCTTAGGAATTGCACCACTAATCATTATTGATTTGATTTTGGCCTTTATTTTCTTGAAGAACATCGGTCAACAAAAGTTCTTGAAGTTCAACTTCTTGGGGATGGTCCTCTCAAGTATCGGATTGGGAAGCTTGCTATACGGGTTCTCAAACGCCGGTACAGGTAACTGGCTAAGTCCTGACGTTTGGGCATTTTTGCTAATCGGTATTGTCGTAACTGCGTTGTTCGTCTATCAACAAACTCACTCAAAGATGCCATTGTTGAACTTTGATGTCTTCAAGTATCACAACTTCACGATGGCAACGTTGATTAACGTTGTCTTGATGGCAGCCTTGTATGGTGGTGCCTTGATGTTGCCACTTTACATGCAGACCGTTCGTGGTCAATCAGCCTTTATTTCAGGGTTGGTCTTGCTACCTGGTGCCCTGATTACGGCGTTCCTATCGCCAACATCAGGTAAATGGTATGACCAGTTCGGTGTAAAGCGCCTAGCCCCAATCGGATTGGTGTTTGTGGTTATCGGAACGATTGTCTTGGCGACGTTGCAATTGGATTCACCAATCTGGTTGCCAGCGGTCGGCCAATTCATCCGTCAACTTGGTTTGGTTATGGTCACGATGCCAATTCAAACCGAGGCCTTTAATTCATTGCCACTTGAGATGGTGCCTGATGGATCAGCGATGTACACGACGATTCGTCAGGTCGCTGCCTCATTTGGAACGGCAGCTTTGATTACCGTCTACAGTCTGGTTTCACTAGGCGCACCAGCAAAAATGGCTCAAGCGCGTGCCGATTTGGCTGGTATTCACGCAGCCTTTTGGATTGCGACCGGTTTGGTCGTCTTGTCACTCGGATTAACGCAATTGTTTAAGCAACGTTCTAACGCCTAATTTCAAAAAGTGGTCCAACCAAAACTTTTGGTTGGACCACTTTTGTGTTACGATGAAATCGGATTAAAAACGGGAGGGCATAGACAAATGCCAACTGAAGTACTGTACATGAAAGTGCTTGGGGATTTGAAGGATCGCATCTACAAGCGCGAATTCCCAAACTTGAAATTGCCAGATGAACGATCATTGGCCTTGTCTTATGATGTGTCACGCAGCTCAATCAAGCGCGCGTTGAACGTCTTGGCCCAGCAAGGAATTATCTTTAAGAAGCGTGGCTCAGGAACCTTTGTGAACCCGCTATATCTCAAAAATCAATCAATGTTCCATGCGATTGGTAATAACTTGGGTGTTTCTGATTCGTTCCGCTTCAACGGCGAAGCACCAGCCATCCAATTGTTGTCATTTGAGACGGAAGAGGCGAACGAAGAAACGCGTTTGGCGCTCTTTTTGGAACCGGGGGAGCAAGTTTATCGCATTAAGCGTTTACGTAAGTTGCAAGACCAAGCGTTCATGATTGAGAATGCCTTGGTGCCAGTTAAGCTGCTACCAGAGTTGACCAGCGAAGATTTGGGTCACTCAATGTTCCACTACGCCGAAGCGACGACCAAGAAGGCGGTTACCAAGTCATTTATGACGGTGACAGTTGAGCCATCTGACGAAGATGATCGCAGCCATTTGCAGTTGAGTGAAGTTGAACCAGTCGGTGTGATGGCCGGAATTTACTTTCTGGATGATGGGACGCCATTTGAAGTTGGAACGATGCGCGTACACTACAAGTACATGCGATATAACAGTTTCGTCAGTTTGGACGGCGAATAATCCAAAATTCACAAATTGTTCACATTTGGCTAGAAAAGCGATTATATCAGGCTTTACAGGTGAAAAATAAGCAAAGCAAAAAATTGGACCGCACCAATTTTGTGCTTTTTATTGTACCAATTTTTGAAATCTGTTATTATAGTATTTGTAATCCAGAAGATAACTTCTGCGATTGAACCTTTTCTCAAAATTATAAGGAGATTTAATCAAAATGGCAGTAGATTTTGATTCAAAGGAATACCTTGCTAAGGTTGATGCTTGGTGGCGTGCTACCAACTACCTTTCAGCAGGTATGATCTTTTTGAAGAGCAACCCATTGTTCTCAGTTACGAACACACCAATTACGGTGGAAGACGTTAAGGTTAAGCCTATCGGTCACTGGGGTACTATCTCAGGACAAACTTTCCTTTACGCACACGCAAACCGTTTGATCAACAAGTACGATCTAGACATGTTCTACATCGGTGGACCTGGTCACGGTGGACAAGTTATGGTTACGAACTCATACTTGGACGGTTCATACACTGAAAACTACCCTGAAATCACTCAAGATGTTGAGGGTATGTCACGTTTGTTCAAGCGTTTCTCATTCCCTGGTGGAATCGGATCACACATGACTGCACAAACGCCAGGTTCATTGCACGAAGGTGGAGAACTTGGATACTCATTGTCACACGCAACTGGTGCCGTTTTGGATAACCCAAACCAAATCGCATTTACTGTTATCGGTGACGGTGAAGTTGAAACTGGTCCTTCAATGACTGCTTGGCACTCAATCAAGTTCTTGAACCCTAAGAACGACGGTGCAGTTTTGCCAATCTTGGACTTGAACGGATTTAAGATTTCAAACCCAACGATCTTCTCACGTATGAGCGATGAAGAGATCACTAAGTTCTTCGAAGGTTTGGGATGGTCACCACGTTTCATCGAAAACGATGACATCCACGACTACATGGCATACCACGAAAAGGCAGCTAATGTCTTGGACAAGGCCATCGAAGACATCCAAGCAATCCAAAAGGACGCCCGTGAGAACGGTCGTTACGAAGACGGTGAAATTGCAGCTTGGCCTGTAATCATCGCTCGTTTGCCAAAGGGTTGGGGTGGTCCTACTCACGACCAATCAGGAATGCCAATCGAAGATTCATTCCGTGCCCACCAAGTTCCACTTCCTTTGTCATCAAAGAAGATGGAAACGTTGCCACAATTCGAAGAGTGGATGAACTCATACAAGCCAACTGAATTGTTCAACGAAGATGGTTCATTGAAGTCAGAATTGGCTGAAATGGCACCTAAGGGTGACAAGCGTATGGCTTCAAACCCAATCGCTAACGGTGGACGTCGTCGCGGTGAAGAAGCTCAAGATTTGGCTTTGCCAGATTGGAAGCAATTCGCTAACGACATCAACGAGTCAAACCGTGGAACTGAATTGGCTGACTCAAAGCGCAACATGGACATGAACGTGTTGTCAGGATTCTTCGCTGAAATCTCAAAGATGAACCCAACGTCATTCCGTATCTTCGGACCTGACGAGACGATGTCAAACCGTCTATGGGACATGTTCGAAGTAACGAACCGTCAATGGATGGAAGAAGTTAAGGAGCCAAACGACCAATACGAAGCCCACGAGGGACGTATCTTGGACGCTCAATTGTCAGAGCACCAAGCTGAAGGTTGGTTGGAAGCTTACACGTTGACTGGTCGTGTTGGTGTATTTGCATCATACGAATCATTCCTACGTGTAGTTGACTCAATGATCACTCAACACTTCAAGTGGTTGCGTCACGCCTCAGAGCAATCATGGCGTAACGATTACCCATCATTGAACTTGATCTCAACTTCAACTGTATTCCAACAAGACCACAACGGTTACACTCACCAAGATCCAGGTATCTTGACGCACTTGGCTGAAAAGAAGTCAGACTTCGTTCGTCAATACTTGCCAGCTGATGGTAACACTTTGTTGGCTGTCTTTGGTCGCGCATTTACTGAGCGTCACAAGGTTAACCACATCGTTGCTTCAAAGCAACCACGTCAACAATGGTTCTCAGTTGAAGAAGCTCAAGAATTGGCAACTGAAGGTTTGAAGGCTATTGACTGGGCTTCAACTGTTGCTGAAGGTGAGCAAGCTGACATCGTCTTCGCATCTGCTGGTGTTGAGCCAACGATCGAAACTTTGGCTGCTTTGAACTTGGTTAACGCTGCATTCCCATCTGTAAAGATGCGTTATGTCAACGTTGTTGAGTTGCACCGTTTGCAAAACAAGAACGGTGAGATGAACCACGAGCGCGCTTTGTCAGATGACAAGTTCAACGCTTTGTTCGGTGAGTCAGGAACTCCTGTTGTCTTCGGATTCCACGGATACGAAGACTTGATCGAGTCAATCTTCTACGAGCGTCAACACTTGGGATTGCACGTACACGGATACCGTGAAGATGGTGATATCACTACGACTTACGACATGCGTGTATACTCAAAGTTGGACCGCTTCAACCAAGCTAAGGACGCTGTTGCTGTCTTGGCTGCTAACGGAGTTGTTTCAGCTGATGAGGCTGCTGCATTCGACAAGAAGATGGATGACATCTTGGCAAAGCACTTCGAAGTTACTCGTAACGAAGGTCGCGACATCGAAGAGTTCACTGACTGGAAGTGGACTGCTTTGAAGAAGTAATCTACTGCCGTACGATTAATTTCTAAGCGAAATAAAAATTGACCTGAGGCTGGCTTCGGCCGGTTAAAGGGTAACTTAAAGACCATTACTATTTCTTTCGAGATTTAGTAGTGGTCTTTTTGTCGTTCCTGGAAATTTTCATAGAACCCCCACATTTATCAGGCATAGTAGAAGATAGCTTTAAATCGGGGAAGATATTATGGTCAATAAATTTGGAGAATGGATACATAAGCGTATCACGTGGCGATGGACAATTCGCCCACAGTTGAAACAACAACTTTTAAATCTTGATATGAACCTACCTACGGTTTTCTACATTGGTATGCCAGAACACGGTGATTTAGATGATCACGCGGTTGCGTATGCCACAGAGTTGTTTTTGCGTACAAACTTACCAGAACACCAAATTGTAAAGGTGCCAGCTGAAGCGACAGTTGAAGCATTGCCGCTGATTCACCGCATTATTCAACCGGATAACCTGGTCTTGTTACACGGTGGTGGCATCATTGGTGACCGCGAACTGGTTGAAGAGAATCTGCGTCGTTCAGTGGTGGCTTGGTTGAAGAATCAACCGATGATTCAATTACCACAATCAATGTTTTTCAATAGTACACGCGAACGTGAAATCTCAAAGCAGGTGTATAACACAGCCGAACGACTAGTTATGTTGGCGCGGGATGAAAAAGCACTACAAGACTTAACGCAATTGTTGCTTTGCCCAGCGATGTTAATCCCAGACATGATTTTGCACTTGAGCGGACGATTGGCGTCTAGCCGTAAGCCTAGAAATGGTGCGATGTTGATGTTGCATGCATCCGGTAATGATTTCCGCCGGGCAACGCAAGAACAGGTCAGAGAGCTGATTAGCGACCTCTTTGGCCGGGTAACGGAAGAAGATTACTTAAACACTAAGCACCTGCATCTAAGTGGTCATAAGCGTGATACAACGCTGCGTGAATGCTGGCGCGCCATGTCGGGTTATGAAGTGTTGGTGACTGACGAGATTCATGGCTTGCTATTTGGTTTGATTACGCAAACACCAACGGTTGCCATTGCCGAAGAGTCAGGCTTGATGGGGGCGATGTTTGAAGCGTGGTGTACGGCAGTGCCATGGATTACGCTTTGGTCACCAAATGATGGCCCACTTGATGTGGCGATTGTGGACGTACTACGTGCCGATGTTTCACCGGTCGATTACGCACCACAGTTCGCGCCGTTGCAGTATTATCTGTCTAATTTTCGTCCCATCCAAAATTAAATAATTTAATTCACATTTACTCCTGAATTCAGTATCAATAAATCTTATTTTCAACAAGAAGGTCACGTAGTATAGACCATTGGAAAGATAGATATTAAAGGGAGATGGAAATGTTGAAACGTGTATTGCTGATTATGCTTGCCTTGGTGAGCATGAGTTGCGTATCAACGGTCGCTCACTCTGACAATCGATCAGAGGCGAGTCAATCAACGTTGTATGAGACACCAGATTTGATTTTGGATGAAAAAGTTTTAGACACGCCGAGTTTAGACACGCGAGTTAGGGCGCGTGACATCGTCAATGGGGAAGATATGACGATGGTGAAGAAGACGGCGTTTCCATTCATGATTACCTTGCTGTGTGTATGGGCTTTGATAATTTATGTCCATGCCTTGCGCACAAAGGACAAAAAGTAGGCCGACTTTGATATACTAGTTATATTAAGAGCCGGAGGAAGATAGCATGATTTTGTTGTTGGTATTAGGAATCGTTATTGTAGTCGTTGGCATTTTGCGTTCGGTGCAACAACACACGGTGCGATGGATGCCACTGATTAGTGGAACTGTTTTGGCAATCGCCATGGCAGCGGGGTTGTATACGGCCCACCATTCAAACTTCTTGTTGACGAAGGTGCCATTAGATAAGACACAAAAGATTAAGCCAGCAGCAACCTTGTTGGACTTCAAGTTTATTACGACTGAAAAAGGTAGCAATGGTGAAAACCGTTATACCTACAAGGTTGGCAATAAGTCATACCAAACGTTGACGCAAAATGCGGAGACGACGGTGAAAATTGGTGAGACGGCCAAATTGGAAACGATTGTAACGACGTATCAAGCCAAGTCATTGTTTAGCCGCTTCATGTTGTTCGGTGAAACAAAGTTGAAGACTGGTAAGACACAATACGTGCTAACGGTGCCAAAGGATTGGGACGTGCTAACGTCAGCCCAAGTCAAGGAATTGCAAAAGATGGTGAAGGATAGCAACAACGGGATTACCGATGAAGTTGCTAACCAAGTTAAAAAGCAATTCGCAGATCGTGCCAAGGATGACGAGAACTTTATGAAGGATAAGGACGCCCAACAAAAGTTGCAAAGCGACATCGTTAACAAGGTAACGTCCGATCGCCAAGCTAATCTCGAAAAGGCTTTGAACGAAAAAATTCAAAGTTGGCAATAAAAGGCACAATTATTTAACAGTTGCGACAGAAACGTCAAAAACAACAGTTAAGCGACAAGAATTAAACATACAAACTCAAAAATACTTAAACGTGCACATTGCAGTTTGGGTGTTTTTTTTGCGAAACTGATAGACGTAAGAGAATATCGAAATTATTAAATGATATAAATGCTTAAGGAGATAGCGATATGGCGAAGTGGAAAAATATTGCTTTAATTAGTACGATCGTGGCGCCGATTGCGTTTGGTGTGGGTGACGCCTTTGCGCAAGCAAACCGACCAACAAATGACAGTGACGGTACAACGGTTGTGCTGCACAAACGTGAAACGCAAGGTGAGGGGGTTCCTGGTAAGGATGATGAAAACTTGTACTGGGGTGATGGTAACCTTGATAAGTCTACGGCGTTCAGTAATTGGACGTGGGAAGCCGGCGTAACGTTTACGGCTTACAACATGGGCAAGGTTATTTCTCTAGATAAGACTGGTAAGCCTGAAATTAAGGATACGCAAGTTCCAGGGGCGCCAACTGGGCTGACTTGGGATGAAATTTTGGAACCGGTTGAAGGTAGCTCGGCAAAATTCCAACAAGGGAATTCGGATGATAAGAATCAATGGGCAATCGAATTTGTAGGAGCAGAAAATTTTGATGCTACAGACTTGCGTAACGCTTTGAACAGTGTCAGTGATGTTGAAAAGGTTCCGTTTGAAGCTACTAATGATCAAGGTGAAACAACAAATGATTTGCACAATGGTAACTGGATTATCATAGAAGACGTTACAACTGGATCGTTCCCAAGTGATGCAACGGAGACGTTTGCGACGCCAATGGTTTTGTCATTACCAATGTTGAATGCTCAAAAAGAAGGTAAGACGGATTGGTTTGGAACACAATCAGATTCATACTTGCACCTATATCCTAAGAACTATTGGGATAAGGGAGATTTGACGGTTGTGAAGGTTGATGGTGATGATAGTACACAGAATGTCGCTGGTGCAAGGCTTGCATTGATGCAATTGGATGAAGCCGGGGTGAAGGGACTTTCATATGCAATTGACAACGGGTTATTGAATCAAAGCTTGACAGACATTGAGGCTGGTGTAGAAAAGTATGCGCTATCGGGGTCAGTGAAGTATGATGTGATTAAAGATGCCAAAAAGGGTGTAACATTCAAAGATTTGGTTCCTGGCCAAACGTATTATGTACTTGAAATTGCAGCGCCTTCAGGATATTTGCCAAATGGTAAGTTGCAAAAGGCTACTTTGAACCCAGCAAGCGAGGTAACAGGCGATACGACAATTGGTGGTGACCAAGACACAACGGTTGATCACAAGGGTGGAACTTACAAGCTGGCAAACTACGACAAGCCGGACTTGGACAAGGATATCAATGTTTTGATGCCAGCAGCAGTAGAGGACTTAACTGTTAAGCAAGAAGATGGTGATAAGAACCCTGTTTACCACAACTCTAACGCCGCAGCTTATCAAAATTACGATTTCCAAGATAATGATACGGAATTCGGTGTGTCACGTGGAAAGGCTTTCAACTATACGATTGACCTTGAGACAAACGCTGACTTAGCTACTTATTCAAAGTTTGGTATCACGGATAACATTCCATACCAAGTGAATATCAATAGTTGGACGTTGTATGGGCGCTTTGGATATGGCGGTGTCACAACCATCGGTGAGAAAAATCAAGGTTTGGTGCCTTTGATTCAAGCCGTGGACCCGGACGGAGACTCACCTGATCACTCAACTACTGATGGGATGCACCAAGTTTCAACTAAGTATAATTCAAAGAACACTCGCGAAATGGGTGTTTCATTTAAGTTCTATAGTCCAGAAGCTGCTAAGGCATTTGGCTACGAGGGATCATTTGTTGACAAACCGGCAGAAGGTCAAGATGACACGGCATACAGAAACTCATTGTCTGAACAAACGAACTACATTGCAGCACACTTGATTCACATGTATGGGTTCAACGGGCAATATTCATTTGATGAAAAGAACCAAGCCGTTCAATTTGATGCAACCGATGCGGATAAGAAGTTGTTGAACGGTGAAATGAACATCGACTTCAGTCAAGAATTCTTGGAGAGTTACTCAAAGCTTGCGAACTTCACAAGCCTTACTGAAAAGGGCGTCTCATCAAGCATGGTTTTCAAGATGAACGCGCAAACTAATTCAGCCGCTCAAGCCAATGTTGGACAAACGAACGAAAACATCAAGGAAGGTGTGACGCCACAAACGAAGATGATTAACAACTTCGTGACGTTTAAGTACGATAACGGATATGTATCTGGTTCGATGTACGACCAGTCACAAACAAATGCAGTCGGTTGGGAATTCCAAAAGACGGATTCAAAGGGAAACCCTGTTAGTGGTGCCGGATTTGATTTGGGACGTTTGGTAACGAAGGAAAATATTCAAAACGTTATTTCACAACTGCTTGGAACTAAGAATAACGGAAACGTTGTGTCACAAGCCACAAAGGTGCACATGGCAGACAAGATGGGATTCACTGGTAGTGATCAATCTAAGGCGGACCAAGTAGATGAGTTCTTGCAGAAGCAAGCTGCAACATTGGAAAAAGCGGTTGAAGAGAACTCTCAAGCATATGTATGGTTCACCCACTTGACGTCAGAGCCAGATGAAAGTGGTAATAAGCAGCCAATTGTCGACGCCATGGATTCACACATGGAAATGGGTGACATTTATTGGGTAACGGATAAGCGTTGGGCAACGACCCACTTGTCTGGTGTTGATCGTGGTTACTTCCAATATTGTGGAGTTGCTGATGGTCAATATGTCTTGCACGAAGAAATCACACCTAAGGGCTACAAACAGATGGATGATTTGAAGTTCACAATCGGTGGGCCAGATTCTTACTATGTAAGTGGTGCAGGAGCTAACCTTGCTGAGTTCCCTCTTGTAACATCAGCTGGTGACAACGAACAAATGGGATCAGATAACCAAATCACTGGTAAAGTGAGCGGTGAAGGTGAAAACTGGGCTTCAATCAAGAACTACAAGAAGTCAGTTTTGCCAGTTGTTGGTGGTGTTGGTGCTTTGAGTTTGTTGTTCATCGGAGCAATCGCGATGATCGCCTCATACATCAAGCGTAAGACAGATATGCGCGAAAACTAACCCGCTAAAAAAATCCACAATTTCAGAGTTTGTTCAAAAATAACTGTAACAAACCTGTAATAAAACACACAAGATGTAAAATACCTAAACGTGCATATAGCAGTTTAGGTATTTTTTTTCGGCAGAATTATAGAGTAAAGAAAAAACAAACAAATCGAGCCACGAGTGGGTAGATTGTATTTTTAAGGAGATATGCTATATGGCTAAATGGAAGAATGCTTTGTTGATTTCAACAATCGTTGCACCTATTGCTTTTGGGGCTTCACCATTGGGGGATGCATTGGCGCAAGCTCGTCCAGGAAGTAAAAACGTCGACCCTTATACAGCGGTAAATGTTCACAAGATGTTGAAGACAACTGACGGAACAGATGCTCAAGATATTTATTGGGGTGATGGTACAACTACTAGCGCGGATAAGTTTTTCACTACTGCTAAGGGATGGTCTAAGGCGGCGAATGCGACTGATAAGTATACGTTTACAGCCTACCGAATGGATCTTGGCAACAAGGTAATTACAGGATATGAGCCAGCGAAGATTACGACTGACGGAACTACGAGTGATAACCCAAATGCCGGAAAGCCGAAGTTTAATACAAATAAGGCCGAAGGATTGACTATTGGGACTACACAATATTCATGGGATGACTTGCTATCATCAGATAAGGTATCAACGGATTCAAGCAAGGTTAATCAAGACAATCGTGGCAAGGATACAGTTAGTGAGTACACGATTACTCTTGACTTGCCAGATGGTGTAACGGAAGAGGCGTTCCGAACTGCGTTAGCGACAGCGGAACAGGATTACGTTGATGATTATAACGCTGGAAAGGAAGCGACCGACCCTGCTCTACAGTTGTCTGATTACTATGCACAAGAAAAGACTACTGCTACAGGTGTTGCGGAGTTTGACGGACTTCACAATGGTCAATGGGTAGTGTTTGAAACGTCTAGTCCAGATTATGTCGAAGCTGGTTCTGAAGCCGTTCCTATGGTATTGAATTTGCCAATGCAACAAGCTGCTGCAGCAAATGATGATGATGGCTGGTTCGGTCAAACTGATAAGTTGAACTTGTACGCAAAGAACTACACTAAGAAGGGTGATTTGACGGTTGAAAAGCTAGACTCAAAGACTGGAGTTGGCGTAGAAGGGGCATGGATTGGGCTGTTTACTGATAAGGTAAACGGGACTACAGCAGCAGCTATTAGTGACGCCGTAAAGGGATTGAGTCAAGGCTCTGATGATGCCACAACATTTATTGGAAAAATTGAGGCTGCGATTAAAACTGCACTTCCAACAGGAGCCGTCTTGTCTGATTATTTGGTAGCAATTCAAATGACAGGATCTAATGGAACTACTAAGTTTAATGATCTTGAGCCAGGTGCGACGTATGGCGTATTGGAGTTAGTTGAACCAGCTAATTATGTTGTTAATCCATCACTAAAGACGGTCACGCTTTCAGCTGCCGATGCCGTTAAGAGTACTGATACTAACCCTAATGCGGATACTGATTCGGACGCTTCTGATGGTAAGGTCTATTACACTGGCGGAGAATACGAATTTGGTAAATTCACGCCAAAGGTTGATAAGTCTATTCAAGTTACGGGACAAGATCCAGATACTTGGACAGGACAAGGTGAAGAAGGAGATCCTAATAAGGATGACGTTATTGATCCAGATAACGATGATCAACAAGGTGTCGACCGTGGTGAAGACTTCAAGTGGCAAATCCAATCAGACTTACCAGATGATGGTACGACATTTACAACGTACAAGCTAACTGATACGTTGCCATACCAAACAAATTGGTACAGCGCAGCGATTGATGTTGCCGGGTTTGATTTGGTAAATGTTGCACACAACAACCCAAAGAATAAGGGCGGACTAACTGGTCACGGTATTACGTACGACAATTTTGCCGCTGCTGATACTCCGGCTACAGAGACAACAGGAATTTCTGGTGGAGTAGCCGTTGATACAGCCATGACTGATGGCACGAAGATGCAAGGTGGCGTGACGATGACTCCGGTTTCAGGCGTTTACAATGCTTTGAAGACTGCTCTTGGAACTGATGCTGCCGTACAACAGTATACTGATTCTACGGTAGTGGATGATGCCTCATTCAGTGCATGGTTGAATAAGAACATGCAAATTAGTGGGCGCTCATCTTACTACACATTTGATGATCAAAACCGAGTAGTTGAAGATCACTTGGATGGTCAATTGGTAATCCAACCTAACGAGTCAGCACAAAAGTTGTTTAGTGCTCTTGCTGCAAAGACAACGACGGCTAGCGAGCGTACGCTGAATGTTATTTTGGATGCCCGTGCTAACTCAGCGGCTCAAGCTTCTATTATCAACAACAAGGTACAATTTGACGTTGCTAACGATTACGATTCAGAAACGGACAAGGATAACGTTAAGACATTTGATGCTGGTTGGGAAATTGTTAAGACCACGGCCGATGGTGAAACGCCACTTGCTGGAGCTGGATTTGATCTTGCTGTTCAAATTGACGACGGTGACAAGCAAGATGCTTTGTTGAACAACTTGTATACAGCTGATGCTCCAAGCGGTAAGAAAATTTATGCAGCAGATGCTTCATCTGATGAACAAGCAGCTTGGTTAAAGATGTTTACTGCTGCAGCTAAGTCTGAACAATTTGAAGACTACACGTACAACGGTAAAGCAGTGGGTTCTCTAGATGCAGCAGACATGCAAGCAGCTGCATACCAAACTGGTGATATTGACGGAACAACAAACCTTCGTGCAATGCTAGTTTCTATGACGGAGTCTGGTCAATATCAAGAAAATGGCCAAAACACATTGTTCTTCATGCACAAGGATGCTACAACTGGTGAGCCGATGGCTGAAATGCAATTTAACGCATCAGGTTCAACTGATATTATGGGAGACGTTATTTGGACACCTGTGCAAGCTTGGGCAACAACTCACTACACGGGTGATGACGGCTACTTGCAATACTGTGGTTTGGCGTCAGGAACGTATGCATTGATTGAAGTGAAGGCCCCTGAAGGATACTCAATGATTTCATCAACTGTTCACCTTGGATCAGCACAGGGTGGAATGGACTTGAAGCACGCAGAAAAGTTTGAACTTGGGGTTCCTGGTACGACGCTTCCAGATGGTACACCTGCTTCTGGTGTAATTAACGGTGTTCCAGACACTTCAGGAACGAATAAGGATATGATTGTTGAGAACTACGAGAAGTCAATCTTCCCATTGGTCGGTGGACTTGGTACGTTGTTCGCAGTGATTGCTGGATTGTTGGCAATGGGACTTGCATTGTTGAAGCGTAAGAAGGATATGAAGAACGAAGCTTAATTTGTAAGCTAGAATAACGTTATACATTCCAGAAAACGTGACAAGACATATTAGAAAGACGAGATTGATCCCGCCTTTGCGATGATATCTTTCTTACGATATGTGAAAGAACTCGAAAACGGTAATCGAATCAGCAATGGTTTGATTACCGTTTTTCGGTTGACTGTGTTGAAATTTCGCTCTTCACAAAATGCCCACGAATAACAAAATTCAGGCACAAATTAGATAGAAAAGTGAAACACAAAAACGGCGGAAACGCCGTTTTTTTTTGTGACAATTTTACTGTGAAGAAAAACTCATACGTGGTCAAGTATGGGATTAAAAATAAGGATATGATTTTTGAGGAGATACGCGGATGAAAAAGCATCGTTCATTACTATTAATGGGGACGTTGATTGCACCGATTTTGCTAACGACTGGGGATGCGTTGGCAAAGTCAAGCATCGACAATGAGCCAAAAGAAACAACCGTTATGATTCATGCTATTACGGATGTTAGTGATACTGATCCAGACAACGCGCCAATGTTGTGGGGTTCAGGTGAAGAAAAGGATTTGAATACGTTGAAGGATGCTGATCCTGATACAACTTGGGAAACGACAACTGGGGCAACGTTTACAGCTTATGAGCTGCCAGCAGGGGTGGTAACTTATTCTAAGACTGATGGTATTCCAACGATTGCCACAGATAAGATTAAGGGTATTGATTGGTCAAAGTTGTTGAAGGTTGTTGATGTCCCATCAGGTGTCGCAACGACTAATTTGGGAAACGACAATGTGTTGGACAAGACAGTTGAAGTTGTTGATCGCGACCAATTCGTGCAGGCTGTTAAGGATGCTGGCTTGAAGACGCAAACAACAAAGGCAACTGACGGCGAAGGTGAAACGACGGTGACGTTGCCAAACGGACAATGGGTGATTACACAAGATTCTGATGCCACTGGTACAGATGAAGCGTTGCCAATCTTCTTGGATTTGCCAATGGGTAAGTCAAACGGAACTAAGGCTGACTACTGGTATGACACTGAGTCACCTTTGCACGTATACACAAAGCAATACAAGACGGCTTCATTGACGATTAAGAAGACTGACGCGGAAACGAAGAAGGCTTTGGGTGGTGCGCAAATTTTGCTTGCGCCAGCTTCATCACAAGATAAGTTGAACGAAGTCTTGCCACAATTGATTAAGGATATTGAAAAGACGCCAGCGAAGGCTGATTCATTGGTCGCGGCTGCGTTGGGCTTGTCGTCAGACCAATTCACAATTGAATCAACTGACAAGGACGGACAAGTTGTCTTTGATGCAAACGACGGTATCGCGATTTCAAAGGGACAACAATACGTCATTGCCGAATTGATGGCGCCTAAGGGTTACTTGACGGACCCACAAGTCACGGTTGTAACGGCTGAACAAGACAGCGAAAATGCTGCGAAGTTGGTCAACTATGATGAGTTGCAAGTCGACAAGGCCATTACGGTTGATAACCAAACGTTTGGTGCCAATGAAAAGGGTACTGGTGATGACAAGGAAGGTATCGCCCGTGGTCAAAAGTTTACATGGGACATCACGTCTGAGTTGAACAAGAACATTGCTGATTACACGAACTACACGTTGACTGATGAAATGCCATATCAAGTGAACTGGATGTCAATGGATTTGGCATTGACGTACACGCAAAACGGCGAGACGAAGTCAGTGCCATTGTCACAAGTCGTGAACGGCTTGTACCCAGTGAACCACGCAACTGACAAGTCATTGATTGACGAAGGTGTGACTGGTAAGGGTCTTGGCTTTACGACTGATCAAAACGGTTCAACATTGAATGGTAAGACAATTGCTTATGATGCGGCAACTGCACCACAAGTGACGAGTTTGGCTGAAGGCTTTGATGCATCATCATTCAACTTGTTCGGTCACGAGAGTACGTACACATTCGTTGGACAAGGTGATGCAGCTAACCCAGCACGTGTGGTTGACTGGACGAAGCCAGTTGAAAACGGTGAAATCGTGTTGGATATGACGGCTTCTGGTCGCCAAGCAATTGGTGCGTTGATTGAAAAGTTGTTGGCAGAAGGTGCTGACGACGGTTCATGGAACTTGAGCTGGAAGATTAACTCGGCTGGTAACACAGCGTTGCAAGCGGATCACTTGGTTAACAAGATTGATTTGGATTACAACACCAAGTATGACGGTGGATCAGACGACGATAAGACGCACACATTCACGGCTGGATGGGAAATCATCAAGACGGATGGTGATGTGAAGACTGACAGTAACGGTAACATCACGAACGGTTTGGCCGGCGCTGGATTTGATTTGGGACTTAAGGTGACATCAACGAACATTGATGAAATCATTGCTGAAATGTATTCAGCAACCCGTTTCCCTAACATGAAGCGTACGGCATCTGAGCAAGATGTCCAACAACTGCGTGATGATGTGAAGGCCGGCAAGACGCGTTGGGTATACTTCATGCACGAAGATATGACGACGGGTGAGCCAATGGCATCAATGCACTCAAACGCATCTGATCCGATGGGAGACATCTTGTGGACGATTCGTGAAGACAATGCCACGACCCACTATTCAGGTCCTGATGGATACTTGCAATACTGTGGATTGGCCGGCGGTGATTACCAATTGATCGAGCGTGAAGCGCCATCAGGCTACAAGTTGATGACGGAACCACACTACTTCACGTTGTCAAACACGCAATCAGGTAAGATTAACGGCGCTGCAACGTCAGACGACATTACGGTTGCCAACTACCGTAACGAAACGCCGCAAATCAACGATACACCAACGCACGCTGGTGGTATCTTGCCATACACGGCAACGGCCCTTGGCGGCTTGTTGACGTTGCTTGGCTTGGCAGGTTTGATTGCTTTGATTAAGAAGCGTCGTGCCCAAAACAATGACTAATCTTAATTAGTTTGCTCGCCGGGTGATCGGCGGGATACATATTTAGCTATTAACTCGGGGGAGAAAAGAATGGCAAAGAAGAAAAAGAAGTTTATGGCCGGGGCCAGTTGGTCAACCTGGATTCTATTTATTGTGGGCTTGAGTATCTTCTCATATCCAATTGTGACGCAAGCTTATGAAGCAACCCACCAATCGGGAATTGCGCGAAGTTACGAAACGACGGCTGCGCAGATGAATGCCAACGAAAAGGCGAAGTTGCAAGCTGAAGCTGATAAGCGTAACGAAGAAATTAAGAAGAAGGCGCAGAGCACAAACGGTGATACGGATCCTGACGTGGTGAAGGCAATGATTGAGCTGAACCAAAAGAAGGACGTGGAAACGGGTAAGAATTCTTCTTTGACGAAGATTGCTGGTAAGCCATTGGGTGTCTTGTCAATTCCGGAGCTTGGTGGGTTGCGTTTACCAATCTACAACTCTGTGAAGGAAAAGGTGTTGCGTACGGGTGCGGGTATTGTGCCGGGTACGTCTTTGCCACAAGCTAACAAGGAAGGGTTGCACACTGCCATCATGGCGCACTCAGGTTTGCCAACCTCAAAGTTGTTTACGGACTTGGGTAAGATGAAGAAGGGCGATAAGTTCTACATCGAAGCCCTTGGTAGCAAGACGATGACGTATGAGGTTGTTGAAATCCGTGTCATGAAGCCCGACAAGATGCAAAACGCGTTCAAGTTGAACCCTAAGGAGAACTTGGTGACGTTGGTTAGTTGTACGCCAGTTGGTGTGAACTCACACCGTTTGTTGGTGACGGGTAAGCAAGTGCCAGGTGATACGTTACCAACTGGTACGATTCGTTCAGAATTCTTGTGGTTCGCCGGATTGATGGTGGTTGTGGCCACGATTATCGGTGTCTTGATTCGCAAGATTATCCGCATCAAGCAAGCTAAGATGGCCTTGGCTGGTAAGTAGTTAGTATAGTTAATGATGGGAGTATCGTGTTGACGGTACTCCTTTTATTGTTTAGAGAATATGTATTTCGCACGATAACATCCGCATATCCTTCGGGCTTATTTCATGGTTCAGTGTTAGAATAGTGAGAAATAATAAGAACGAGGTAATGCACATGGCAACACGAGTACAAGATGATTTCTATGATGCAATAAACGAGGAATGGGAAGCGCAAGCCGTGATTCCTGCGGATAAGTCACGCACAGGTGGCTTCAGCGATTTGGCTGACGAAATTGAAGAGATGATGTTGGAAACGACTGATGCTTGGATGGACGGCAAGAATGCCCCAACTGACGAGATTTTGACGAACTTCATTAAGTTCCACCGCTTGACGTCAGATTGGGAGAACCGTGATGCATTGGGTGCAGAGCCGGTTAAGCCATTGATTGCGCGCTACCAAGCCTTTGAGTCATTTGCGGACTTTGCTAGCCACATCATCGAGTTGGAAAAGGAAGGTTTGCCAAATGCCTTCCCAGTTGGTATCGCACCTGACTTCAAGGATGCTCGTACAAATGTGTTGTGGGCTGATGCTTTGGGCACAATTTTGCCAGATACGACTTACTATGCTGAAGATCATGAGCAAGGTAAGGAATTGTTGGCTAAGTGGCGTGCAGCACAAGAGGACTTGTTGCCAAAGTTTGGTTTCTCAGCTGACGAAATCAAGGACTTGTTGGACAAGTACATTGCTTATGACGCGCGTATCGCCAAGGTTGTCTTGAGCCAAGAAGAATCTGCGGAATACGCTAAGTTGTACCACCCATACAAGTGGGCGGACTTCACAGCGTTGACGCAATTGCCAATGGATGATGTCTTGCAAGCGATGACTGGTAAGACGCCAGACATGATTGTGGTGCCAGAAGAACGATTCTGGGCTGCATCAGATCAATTCTTCTCTGAAGAAGCTTGGCCATTGTTGCAAGCAACGTTGATTGTGGGTATCGCGAATGCCTTCACGAGCTACCTATCAGACGAGATTCGTGTCTTGGGTGGTGCTTACGGCCGTGCTTTGTCAGGAACGCCAGAAGCTTTGAACAAGCAAAAGGCTGCCTACTACTTGGCTGCTGGCCCATACACACAAGCGCTTGGTTTGTGGTATGCCGGTGAGAAGTTCTCTGAGGAAGCTAAGCAAGACGTTGAGCAAAAGGTTGCGACGATGATTGATGTCTACAAGCAACGTTTGCAATCAGCTGATTGGCTACAACAAGCAACGCGCGATAAGGCGGTTGTGAAGTTGGATGCGATTGTGCCACACATTGGTTACCCAGAAAAGTTGCCTGACCGCTACAAGGATAAGATTGTGGACGATGGGGCTGACTTGTTTGAGACGGCTGAAAAGTTCCGTGCGCAAGCCGTGGCTTACCAATGGTCAAAGTGGAATCAACCGGTTGACCGTGAGGAGTGGCACATGCCAGCTCACATGGTGAACGCCTACTACGATCCACAACAAAACCAAATTGTGTTCCCAGCGGCAATTTTGCAAGCGCCTTTCTACAGCTTGGACCAATCTTCATCAGCTAATTACGGTGGAATCGGGGCGGTTATCGCGCACGAAATTTCACACGCCTTTGACACGAACGGTGCGTCATTTGATGAAAATGGTAGCTTGAATGACTGGTGGACGGAAGAAGACTACGAAGCCTTCAAGGAGCGTACGCAAAAGGTTGTTGATGAATTCGATGGCTTGGATTCATACGGGGCCAAGGTTAATGGTAAGTTGACGGTTTCTGAAAACGTTGCTGACTTGGGTGGTGTGGCTGCTGCTTTGGCTGCCGCAAAGCGCGATGCTGATTTCTCAGCGAAGGACTTCTTTGAGAGCTGGGCAACTATCTGGCGCCAAAAGGCTCGTCCAGAAATCATGCAATTGTTGGCTGCGTCAGACGTTCACGGACCAGCTAAGTTCCGTGTTAACGTGACAGTTTCTAACTTCGATGACTTCTACACGACATTTGATGTGCAACCATCTGACAAGATGTACCGCGCACCAGAAGACCGTGTGATGATCTGGTAATGATATGAAAATAACCGAATTCGACTTTGCCCAAGTGGCAGGTCGAATTCGGTTTTTAATTTGTGGGAGTTCGGTATAATAACGGTATGGAGGTGGAATTATGACACCAAATGAAAAAGCAAAAAACATTATTCACTCAGCATCAGGCGCAGCTGGTGCGGTGGCCTTGTCACCAATTCCGTTTACGGATGCCACGTTGCTTGTGCCAATTCAAGTCACGATGATTACGTCGTTGTTCAAGGCGTATGATCAAAAGGTGATGGAAGGTGCCGTACGCGGTGCCGTCTGGGCAGTTGCTGCGACATCATTCGGTCGTGGTGTCGTGGGGAATACGTTAAAGTTTATCCCTGGTATCGGGACAACAACTGGCGCAGCCATCTCAATGGCGACCGCGGTCGGGTTGACTGAAGCAATCGGCTGGGCCATCGTGAATGAACTAGAGTCTGGTGAAAAGGTTACCCCTGGTGATATCACAGGTATCATCATGAAGGCAGCCAAGACATTCAAATTACCAAAGAAACAATAGTTATAAACAACAAGCACCCCCTGCGTTGGAAATACCAATGCAAGGGGTGCTTGTTGTTTATAGCGATAATTAGTCAAAAAGTCTAAGGGTTATCGTTAGACAAAGTTCATAAACGCTTGGTAATCTGTCCCTAACGTCGGGTGAGAGCGACGCGCATAACGAATAACTGATAAAGAGAAGTTTACTCCGGTAAACTTCTCTTTATTAGTTTATATGGGCACGAATCCACTAGTTACGCGGTTCACAAGCCTTTTATTAACTTACATAAAAATATGAAAACGCATACATTTTTAGTTATAAATCACTTATTTTCATGAAAATAAAACAAACAGTTGCACTATATTGACATTATGTGATATTATTCACTTGTAGAAAAAGAGACGCGAAAGGTTGGTATGACGCATATGTTTGGTAAAAATAATCGATTTTGGCAAATGGTGTTGACAACATTTTGTGAAATGATATACTAACTATGTTAATAAATGAGCAAACGAATTTTTTGAAAGATATTTGAGAGGTTATAATCATGGCTGATGCACCTAAGAAGAAGGTACTAACGGAAGAAGAAAAGGCAGCACGTTTCGAAGCTGCTAAGAAGATGACTTCAGAATTGGTTGACAAGTCTGAAGTTGCGTTGAAGGAATTCTCAACTTACACACAAGAACAAGTTGATAAGATTGTTGCTGCAATGGCTTTGGCTGGATCAGAAAACTCATTGTTGTTGGCCCACGAAGCTCACGATGAAACTGGTCGTGGTGTTGTTGAAGATAAGGATACGAAGAACCGCTTCGCATCAGAATCTGTTTACAACGCTATCAAGAATGATAAGACGGTTGGCGTTATCTCAGAAGATCGCGTAACTGGTAAGGTTGAATTGGCAGCCCCACTTGGAATCTTGGCTGGTATCGTGCCTACGACTAACCCAACTTCAACGACTATTTTCAAGTCAATGTTGGCTGCTAAGACGCGTAACACGATTGTCTTCGCCTTCCACCCACAAGCTCAAAAGTCATCAGCACACGCTGCCAAGATCGTTTACGACGCAGCCGTTGCCGCTGGTGCTCCTAAGAACTTCATCCAATGGATCGACAAGCCATCACTAGATGGAACGACGACTTTGATTCAAAACCCAAAGATTGCTTCAATCTTGGCTACTGGTGGACCTTCAATGGTTAACGCCGCTTTGAAGTCAGGAAACCCATCAATGGGTGTTGGAGCTGGTAACGGTGCCGTATTCGTTGACGCAACTGCTAACGTTGACCGCGCTGTTGAAGACTTGCTTTTGTCAAAGCGTTTTGACAACGGTATGATCTGTGCTACTGAAAACTCATTGGTTATCGAAGCCCCTGTTTACGATGAAGTTATGCGCAAGTTGCAAGAGCAAGGTGCATACTTGACGCCAAAGAAGGACTACGAGAAGGTTGCTAACTTCGTCTTCAAGCCAAACGCTGAAGGATTCGGTGTTAACGGACCAGTTGCCGGAATGTCAGGTAAGTGGATTGCCGAGCAATCAGGTTTGAAGTTGCCAGAAGACAAGGATGTTTTGTTGTTCGAATTGGACAAGAAGAACATCGGTGAAGCTTTGTCATCAGAAAAGTTGAGCCCATTGTTGTCAGTCTACAAGGCTGCTGACCGCGAAGATGCTATCGAAATCGTACGCGCTTTGTTGAACTACCAAGGTGCTGGACACAACGCTGCTATCCAAATCGGTGCCCAAGACGATCCATTCGTTAAGGAATACGCCGACAAGATTGAAGCATCACGTATCTTGGTTAACCAACCAGACTCAATCGGTGGTGTTGGAGATATCTACACTGACGCAATGCGCCCATCATTGACGCTTGGAACTGGATCATGGGGGAAGAATTCATTGTCACACAACTTGTCAACTTACGATTTGCTTAACATCAAGACGGTTGCACGTCGTCGTAACCGCCCACAATGGGTACGTTTGCCAAAGGACATTTACTACGAGTCAAACGCAATCACGTACTTGCAAGAATTGCCAAACATTGATCGCGCCTTCATCGTTGCCGACCCAGGAATGGTTAAGTTCGGCTTCGTAGACAAGATTTTGGACCAATTTGCTTTGCGCCAAGACCAAGTGAAGACGTCAATCTACGGTTCAGTACAACCTGACCCAACTATCGGTCAAGCTATCGAAATCGCCCGTCAAATGTCAGAATTCCAACCAGACACTGTTGTCTTGATTGGTGGAGGTTCAGCTCTTGACGCTGGTAAGATTGCTCGCTTCTTGTACGAGTACTCTGCAGAAGAGGGTCACGAAGGAATCTTGAACGACGATGCTGCCTTGAAGGAATTGTTCGGCGAGTTGGCACAAAAGTTCATGGATATCCGTAAGCGTATCGTGAAGTTTGATCACCAACACTTGACGCAAATGGTTGCTATCCCAACGACGTCAGGAACTGGTTCAGAAGTAACACCATTCGCTGTTATTACTGATGACGAGACGCACGTTAAGTACCCATTGGCTGACTACGAGTTGACGCCACAAGTTGCTATCGTGGACCCAGAGTTCGTTATGACGGTTCCAAAGCGCACGGTTGCCTTCTCAGGTTTGGACGCTTTGTCACACGCCTTGGAGTCATACGTTTCAGTTATGGCCTCAGAATTCACTCGTCCATGGGCTTTGCAAGCTATCAAGTTGATCTTTGATAACTTGGAGACGTCATACAAGTACGACCCAGCTAACCCAACTAAGGAAGGTCAAGAAGCACGTTCAAAGATGCACTACGCTTCAACTTTGGCAGGTATGTCATTTGCCAACGCCTTCTTGGGAATTAACCACGCCTTGGCTCACAAGACTGGTGGTGCCTTCGGTTTGCCTCACGGATTGGCTATCTCAATCGCCATGAAGCACGTTATCAAGTTCAACGCGGTTACTGGAAACGTAAAGCGTACGCCATTCCCACGTTACGAGACTTACACGGCACAAAAGGATTACGCTGATATCGCTCGCTACCTTGGTTTGCAAGGAAAGAACGATGCTGAATTGGTTGAAGCATTGTTGGCTAAGATTGACCAATTGTTCGCTGGTGTAGAAGTTGTTCCAACTTTGTCAGCAAACGGTGTATCAAAGGCTGACTTTGATAAGGCTTTGGAGACTTTGCCTGACTTGGTATACAACGACCAAACGACGCCAGGTAACCCACGTCAACCACGTTTGGAAGAGATCCGCACTTTGTTGTCAGACCAATTCTAATCTAGGTTAACGCCTCACAACTCAATATCTATAGCACCCACAAACTACAGCCATGGTTTGTGGGTGCTTTTGGTTTAGTTGGGTATTTGTGTCCGACCTGACGGTCGGACACTGACAACCAAAAAGGTTCCAACAAACAATCAACCACGTATTTTGATAAAATAGAGGTGTCGAAAAGGAGGGGCTTGGCGATGCAACATGAAGAAAGAATTGCGGTCACGCAAACAAAGAAGTCTTTGGGAAAAGATGTGCCAGAGAAGCCTTTTAAGGGCTATGAAGAAACTTGCTTTGGACCATATTCTGATTTAATTACCGACTTCGGTAGTTATGGTTGGCGATAATGAGCAATGCCTCGGACGAAAATTCCGGGGCATTTTTGTTGCAGAGGCTTAACGCTAATCTGTATACTTTGCGTTAACGAAAAACAGTGGCAAACCCACACCCAAGAGAGTATAGGTGAAGGATTTGAAAAAGTGGCAAGTGGCCGGATTGGTCGGACTATCATTGGCGTTGGGGGGGGGCTCGCCGTTGATGGTGGCGACGGAATCGTAAGTGGCTTTACCAGCGGCATCAGTCAAAGTGGTGTCGTGATCAAGTATGTCGATGTGCGTACCGGGAAAGAAATTGCACCGCAGGGTAATGCAAGTATTCGTCCTGGTGAGCAACAAACGTTGGTACCGATTGATATTCCAGGTTATTCAACGCCTGAATCAATTACGCAGACCATCAAAAGTCATACGTTAATTACATTTAAATATGTCCCTGAAACATATTCAGTCACGTTGCGTTATGTGGACGCAGATAACAATGACGTCGTGGCAACGAAAACTTATGATGCAACCTACGGGGCAAAGTTGATTATTCCGTCATTTTCACAAGACGGTTATCGGATGTCACGTGGTGATACGTTGACGGTGAAGAAGTCACAGACGATTACGTACAAGTTGGATCGTGCACCGGGGTCATCTTCGGTTCATAACGAGCAAGCTGATTTGGCAAGTAATCAACCGGGACAAGTGTTGACTGACCGGACATTGGATTCACTACAAGATTATGCGCTGGATGCATTGAATGGCTATCGTGCGCATTACGATGTTAGTCCGGTTGCAGCGTCTTCAGTGGCGTTGAATTTGGCGAAGCAAGAAAGTCGTTGGGCGTTGCAGAATCAGAATGATTTTGCGACGGATCCACACGGTAATTTCAATAACCTGTTCCAGACGTTGCCAACGTTTAAGATGGCTGATGGCAAGTTGAAGTACTACAGCCAAGGGTCTGAGGAGACGAATGGTGACGGTTCGACGATTCAGCACATTACGGCCGTTGATTACGGAAGCAGTGTTGATCAGAAGGATAATTTGACCTTTGGTAATGTGCCGGGTTCATCAAGTAATGTTTGGACGCTGGCTGATTTGACGAGCGAAAAGCAGTTGCAGTTGTTGGCGGCCGATTTGGTGAAGCAATTTGGTGATGATGGCCAGCCGGCTGGGTACGATGATACGACCGAAGCCCAACAAGGTGCCTCGCACAAGATTGGCTTGATGACGGCGCAAACGCATCATTCAGCGGGGCCGATTGAGGTCGGTTTCTCGATTTATGCAAATCCAGATGGCACATTACGTGGGTACGTTGAAGTGCTAACGCCAACGTTGATTGATAATGACTAAAAAATAGCGCACCTGAAATTTATTTTTCAGGTGCGCTATTTGTTTATAATTCAAAATCGTCGGTCATTTCCAACTTGATTGGGGCGTGGTCTTGGCGCGCACCGGTGTCGATGACGCTGAAGTTAGCCAATTGATCGTTCAAACGCGTTGACGTGAGGTAGTAATCGATACGCCAACCAGAATTGTTAATCTTTGACGTCTTAGAAATTTGTGCCCACCAGGTATAAACACCGGCTAGGTCAGGATTCAAGTGACGGAAAACATCGGTAAAGCCAGCGCCCAACAAAGCGCTAAACCTCGTACGTTCTTCATCGGTAAAGCCGGCGCTCTTGTGGTTCGTCTTTGGGTTCTTCAAGTCGATTTCTTGGTGGGCGACGTTAAAGTCACCAGAGAAGATAACGGGCTTCTTGGCATCCAAATCAGACACGTATGCGCGGTAGGCATCATCCCAGGCTTGACGCTCATCTAGGCGAGCCAATTCACTACCTGAATTTGGCGTATAAACCGTTGATACGTAAACATTTGGGAATTCGAGGGTAATAATACGTCCTTCGATATCCATGTCGCCAGGAGCGCCGATTTCGGGCATTTCAACGGCGATTGGTTCAGTCTTTGAGAGCATCATGGTACCAGAGTAACCTGAGCGACCAGTGCTCATACGAAGGTAGCGGTGGTAGCCTGGGAAAAGTTCATCCAGCGCAGCCGCCTGCTTCTTTGTTAAACCAGTTGGCTTCAACTTTGTTTCTTGGATTGCAAGTACGTCCGGTTGCTCAGCCGCGATATCTTGCAAAACTTGCCAAGTCATTTCGCCGCGGGCTGATTTGTGTTCAACGGCCGCGTTAACGCTATCAATATTCCATGAGATGAACTTCATTTCAGACACCTATCCTTCTTTTCTGTTTGATTCCATTGTATCGAAAAATGGGGTGCCTGTCAGATTACATATTTGACCGGAATGTGACAATTTCTTTGCAAGGGGTCTAGTTGAGTTGTATGATTAATAGTTGCGGATGGGAGGAGATGCATTATGGAAACGCCGATTTTACAGGTTTCGAATATTAATAAGTCATTCGGTCGTGTACGGGCTTTGCGTGATGTATCGTTTTCAGTCGCACGTGGCACAATCATTGGCCTGGTTGGTCCGAATGGCGCTGGTAAGTCAACGACAATGAAGGTGATTACTGGCGTGACGGCACCGGATGTTGGTGAGGTTAAGATGGCAGATGAAGCGGTTACGATGCAACACCGACATGTGCTGGCCAAGGCTGGGGCATTGATTGAAAATCCGGGTCTGTATGCGTACATGACAGGTTGGGATAACTTGAAGTTATATGCGACTGTCGCGGGAACGTCCGATGACAAAATCAGTGAGATTGTGACGCAACTTGGTTTAGTTGAGTTTATTAATAAAAAAGTGAAGACCTATTCGTGGGGGATGAAGCAACGCGTTGGGGTGGCGTTGGCGATGGTTAATGATCCAGACCTCTTGTTGCTTGATGAACCATTGAATGGGATGGATCCAGTTAGCGCTGAAGCAGTTAAGGCAGTGTTGCGTGACTGGCGCGATGCTGGCAAAGCGATTTTGATTTCTTCGCACACCGTCCGTGATTTGGAAGGCTTGGTTGATGATTATATCTTTATCGATCGTGGTGAAATCATTTCGCGTGATGAAATTCTGACCGCTGCTGACGGTAAGGTGGATCCGGACTTAGAAGAAATGTTTGCGGATGTGATTGCGCGTCGCAAACAACAAGGAGTCGGTGATGTTGATTAAGTTGGAATTGCAGAAGTTTTTCAAGAAGACATCCACTTGGGTGATGCCACTGACAATAGTTGTCCTTGGGCTATTATTGGCGCTTGCGAATGCGATTGGCCATTCCGAAACAGTGAAAACGTTGGTTAATCAAGAATTCACAGGAACATTGGCGTTAGTGACTGATTTGATGTTACTTGGCATTGCTGGGCGCGTGATTACGTCTGAATTCACATTTGGCACGATGAATATGTTGTTTGCACAACGCTTTACGCGCGGACAAATTTTCGTTGCGAAACTGGTGACGGTTGCAGTTGCGTTTGTACTATTGCAAGCTGCGTTGTTTGTCACGATGGTAATTGTCTCATTGTTATTTGGTCATGCTTGGTTAATCGATTTAGGTGGCTATGCAGGTTACTTATTCGGTAGTGTCATCAGTTCGATTCTATTTGTCAGTGTGATGCTTGTGATTGCTAACTTGATTCGAAATGACTTGTTAGTCGTAGTTATCGGTATCTTGATGATTTTGATGTTCGAAGTGATTGGGGCGGTAATCGTTGGACACGGTATTTTGCCACTCGATTATTCACCGCTGGGTGCCTTTTACGTGAGCGCACTGGCGGGGTTGCCTGATGTGATGGCTGAGTATCAGATGAGCGGGTGGCTAGTCGGTTTGGTCACAATCGTTTACAGCGGTGTGCTTTATGGCATTGCGTTGACGCTGTTTAAGCGTCGCAAAGTCTAAAATAGAGTTGAAAAAAGCGGTGATCAGTTATCTGGTCACCGCTTTATTTGTTATGAGAAAATAAAAAAACACGGAAGTCAAACGACTTCCGTGCCTTAAGTGATAGCCCAACAGGGAATCGAACCCTGGATTCCGCGCTGAGAACGCGACGTCTTAACCACTTGACCATTGGGCCAAAATTATCATCTGTTGTCTTAACAACAATACATAACTATACAGATAACCCACACTAAAGTCAACACTTTTTCGTAAACTAATTTCAAATTATTAGTAATTCCTTGATGCCTGCGGTGACTGTAACAAAAATGGTACAATAGTAACAATTAGAAGGCTGTTGATGCCTGATTATCGGGGACAAGCACAACCAGAAAGAGGTTAACAATGTCATTTAATTTGTATCTAGTACGTCACGGGGAAACTTACTTTAATAAATATCAACGTATGCAAGGGTGGGGAAACGCACCTTTGACTGATAAGGGTATTTCAGACGGGTTTGCGGCCGGTGAGCGTTTGAGCAACGTGCGCTTTGATGCGGCTTACTCATCTGACTTGCAACGTGCTATTCATACAGCTGAATTTATTTTGGGGCGTAACACGCAAAGTGGTGATTTGAAGACGCCAGAGCAATTGCAACAATTCCGTGAGCAATTCTTCGGTTTCTTCGAAGGACTTCCTAGTGCATCAAGTGCCGAGCAAATTGCTGGTATTATTGGCTTGGAGAACATCACGTCATACGGTGATTTGATGTCACAATTGACGCAAGACGAAGTAATGGATGCGTTCAAGGAAGCTGATCCAACGCATGACGCTGAGGATGCGGCCACGTTCTGGGCCCGCGCTGAGAACGGTCTGGACATTTTGCGTCAAAACACACGCGATGGGCAAAACGTTTTGGTGGTTGCCCACGGTACAATGATTCGAAACTTGGTTTATAAGTACGACTCACACGAGACGGCTAAGGAAAAGCCATTGAATGGTTCAATTTCAGTTTGGGAAGTCTCAGATGACGACATGAAGTTGAAGGCGTACAACGATACGACAACTAATTGGTAGGAAAGATAATTTATGATAGAAAATGATTTGCATCCAATCCGCAAGGTCGTCCTTGCGGGGCTAGATAAGCAAAATGCTGAATTCGATTACGAGATGATCGAATTGGCCAACTTGGCTGAAGCGAACTACATGGAAGTGGTTGGGACGGTGACCCAAAAGTTGGAACGTCCGAACGCGGCCACGTACTTCGGTAAGGGTAAGGTTGAAGAACTAAAGGAAGCCGTTGAATACTACGAAGCCGACATGGTTGTGACGAACGATGAATTGTCACCCTCACAAATCCGTAACTTGGAATCAGGTACGGGTGCCGGCATCATGGATCGTACGGCGTTGATTTTGGACATCTTCGCCTCACGTGCTAAGACGCGTGTGGCGAAGTTGCAAGTTGCCATTGCGCAATTGCAATACCAACTTCCACGTTTGCGTACGTCAATGAACGTGCGTCTTGACCAGCAAACTGGCGGTGGCGGTGGTAGCTTTACTAGTCGTGGTGCTGGTGAAACGAAGTTGGAAATGAACCGTCGCCACATCGAGCACCAAATTTCATTGTTGCGTGCTGAATTGAAGGATGTTGAAGCTGACGATCAAACGCGTCGCGCTCGTCGTGATAAGCAAAGCATCAAGAACGTGGCTTTGGTTGGGTATACCAACGCTGGTAAGTCAACGTTCATGAACGGTTTGGTGCGTCAATTTGGTGAGAACCAAGAGAAGACTGTTTTCCAAGCCGACATGTTGTTTGCGACGTTGGAGACCTCAGTGCGCAAGTTGAACTTGCCTGATAACCAAAGCTTCTTGTTGTCTGATACGGTTGGTTTTGTGTCAAAGTTGCCTCACGGTTTGGTGGCAGCCTTCCGCGCAACGTTGGCTGAAGCTGCGCAAGCCGACTTGTTGCTACAAGTGGTCGACTATGCGGATGAAAACTACAAGGAAATGATGTCAACGACGGCCCGTACGTTGAAGGAAATCGGTGTTGGTGATATTCCAATGATTACGATTTACAACAAGGCCGATAAGATTGAAGGTTTGTCATTCCCTGACCGTGAAGGTGATACGTTGACGTTGTCAGCGCAAGATGATGCCTCATTGGATTTGTTGGTCAACGTTATTCGTGAGCACATCTTTGCGGATCACCAAGAAGTAAAGGTGTTGATTCCATTTGACCAAGGTCAATTGGTGAACGAGTTGAATGAAGAAGCATCTGTCCACAGCATCGATTATGTTGAAGCTGGCACGATGATGGATGTGACGTTGACGCCAGTGCAAGCTGCGCGTTTTGCAAAATATATTGTTGATTAAGGAGCCCACGAATGGTCCCACTGACATTACTTTCATTATTAATTACCGTATTAGCCGGTTATATGATTTGGCGTAATACCAAGAATGAGCCACGCTCAATGTGGCTTGGAACGTGGACGCTAGTGTTCTTGTTCTTCTTGTTGATTACGGTCATGCTTGCCGCTAGCTTCTTGGGCGGCCCTGGCTTGATTGTGTTGGCCGGCATTGTCTTGATGATTATTGGTATTTTCGTCATTGCGTCAATCTTTATCGACCTTGGCGTGGTTTACTACTCATGGAAAATTTGGCGTAAGGAGTCGCACACCTTGGCAAACTTGTTGTTGCCATTGGTGTTCTTGGCTTTGGCTGTGTTCAACATTGTTGACGGTATCATGAACAACGCACCAGCTTGGTTGGATACGTTGTTCACGGCTGCCCGTGTGATGACGCTTTACTTCATGTTGGTCTTCTTGATTTTCTTCGTGTCAGCAATCGTTTACGGTTGGGTGATGCGTAAGCGCGAGAGTGACTACTATGTTGTCTTGGGCGCTGGGTTGATTGATGGCCACAAGGTTGGTAAGTTGTTGGCTAACCGTATTCAAGCCGCAACCGATGCGGGTAAGCGCCGTTTCGAAAAGGACGGCAAGTACCCAGTTATCGTGTTCTCAGGTGGCCAAGGTGGTGACGAGAAGGTTTCTGAAGCACAAGCCATGCGCGATTACGCAGTTGAAACGTTTGGTTATCCAGCCGAGCAAACGCGTTTGGAAGATCAAAGTCGCACGACGCGTGAAAACATGCGTTTCTCACGTGATTTGATTAGTAAGGAAACGGGCGTGCTTGAACCCTCATTCGAGTTCTTTACGAGTGAATACCACGTCTTCCGTGCCGGTTTGCAAGCCCGTGAGTTTGGCATTGAAGCACAAGGTCGTGGCGGTAAGACGCCGTTCTACTACCGTATTCCAGCCTTTATTCGTGAATACATTGCTGTCTTGAACATGCACCGTCGTTTGCACATCGCGATTTCAGTGCTTGTGCTTGGTGTTTCAATCATTTTGGCGATTGCCACGCTATTTGTTAAATAAGACTTTTTGAAGCCATATCCGAATTTTCGGGTGTGGCTTTTGTTTAATTCTTTGTAAACTTAATTTACAAAAGGGGTTGCAAGTCTGCTAAAATAGCCTATTGACGAATAGAAATAAATAAGAAATTTGGAGGGGAAATTATGCGATTGTTGAAGCCCTACTTTAAGGGTTACAAACTCGATTTGACGATTGCCGTTTTGACGGTGACCATCATGGCGATTTCAATGTTGCTACAGCCAACGTTGCTAACCAACATCGTTCAAGCTATCTCAGACGATAACATGGACAAGGTTAACCAAATTGGTTTGAAGCTATTGGTGATTGCCGGTATCGGGTTGATTGCTGGAATTATTAACACGATTTTTGCGGCCCGTGCCTCACAAGGAATCGCTTCAGATGTTCGTGAAGCGGCTTACCGCAAGATTCAAACGTTCTCATTTGGAAACATCGAGCAATACTCTGTTGGTAACTTGGTGGTTCGCTTGACGAACGACATTACGCAAATTCAAAGTATTTTGATGATGGGGCTACAACCATTGTTGCGTATGCCAATTTTGTTTGTTGGTGGTTTCATTTTGGCCGTTCACTCAATTCCTGCTTTGTGGTGGGTTATTGTCGTGATGGTCATCTTGGTCGGTGCTGTGTCAGCGGTTGTCATGGGAAACATGGGTAAGCGCTTCGGTATGATTCAAGGCTTGATCGACCGTGTTAACGCCAAGGCGAAGGAAAACTTGCAAGGTGTCCGTGTGGTTAAGTCATTTAACCAAGAAGACAACGAGCAAAAGCGTTTCAATGAAGTTTCTGACGAATTGAACGGGGTTAACTTGCAAATTGGTTACTTGTTCTCAATTATCGTGCCCGCCTTCATGTTTATTGGCCAAGGTTTGATGGTTGTGGCGATCTACTTTGTTGGAAACATGGTTGGTTCTGAGCCGAAGATGTTGGCCCAAATCACAGGATTTACGAACTACTTGATGATCATCATGCAATCTATCATTATTGGTGGAATGATGATGACATTTGCGGCGCGTGGATTTGTTTCAATGGGTCGTATTCAAGAAATTATGAATACGGAACCTGATTTGCAATACAAGGATGTCCCAGAACAAGACTTGTCTGGTGCGGTTGAATTTGATGATGTGTCATTCACGTACCCTGGGGATGATAAGCCAACGTTGAAGCACATCTCATTTGCGGTGCAACCTGGTGAAATGATAGGAATTGTCGGCGCGACCGGTTCAGGTAAGTCAACGATGGCCCAATTGATTCCACGTTTGTTTGACCCAACTGAGGGAACGGTTAAGGTCGGTGGTGTTGATTTGAAGGATACCAACGAATCATCATTGCGTAAGACCGTGTCATTCGTTTTGCAACGCGCAACGTTGTTCTCAGGAAAGATTTCTGACAACTTGCGTCAAGGTAAGGCGGATGCCCAAGAAGCCGATATGAAGCGTGCGGCGCAAATCGCGCAAGCCGCTGAATTCGTTGAGCGTTACGAAGACACGTATGAACACGTGGTTGAAGAGCGTTCATCAAACTTCTCTGGTGGTCAAAAGCAACGTTTGTCAATTGCCCGTGGTGTAATTGGCAATCCTAAGATTTTGATTTTGGATGATTCAACGTCTGCATTGGACGCGAAGTCAGAAAAATTGGTTAAGGAAGCCCTTGATCATGATTTGCAAGATACGACGACCTTTATCATTGCGGAAAAGATTTCTTCAGTGATTAACGCCGACCGTATTTTGGTTTTGGAAGATGGTGAATTAGTTGCGGAAGGTGCCCACAAGGACCTTGTTGAAACGTCACCTATCTACCAAGAGATTTACAAGACACAAAAGGCGCAGGAGGCATAAAAGATGAAGAATATTACTGAATCAATTCGTTTCTTTGCGCACTACTTCAAGCGTTACTGGATGGGGATGATTGCCATCCTCGTGTTCACGATTTTCGCAACGTGGGCGCAAGTTAAGGCGCCGGTTTACATGGGACGTTCAATTACGGAATTGTCAAAGTACTTGATGGTGAAGTTGAACCCTATGACGGCTAGCCAAGCAAGTTTGCATGATTTCCACCATGCCTTGCTATTGTTCTTCGGCTTTGCGTTGTTGATGCTAACTGGTTTGTTCATTAACGCCTTCATTCAAGCTATCGTGTCATCTAATTCAGTTAATGACATGCGTAAGGGCTTGTTTGGCAAGATGCAACGTATGACGGTGCGTTACTTTGATTCTCACCAAGACGGTGAAATCTTGTCACGTTTCACGTCTGACTTGGATAACATCTTCAACGCGATGAACCAAGCTATTTTCCAATTGTTCTCACAAATTGCGATGTTGATTGGTGTGGTTTGGATGATGTTCAATGAAAGTCCTAAGATGGCGTGGGTGACGATTGCTTCAACACCTGTTGCCGTTATCTTGGCTGCGTTGATCATTGTGCAAGCGAAGAAGTACGTGGATGCCCAACAAGCTGAAGTGGGTCACTTGAACGGATACATCAACGAGCAAATCAATGGTGAAAAGGTCATTATCACCAACGGTTTGCAAGAAGAGTCAATTCGTGGCTTCATCGAGCACAACAACAAGGTGCGTAAGGCCACGACACTTGGTCAAGCCTGGTCAGGTGTGTTGTTCCCATTGATGCAAGGAATGGGCTTGTTCAACTTGGCTATCGTCATTTTCTACGGTGCCACACAAGCTTTGAACGGTGACTTGGCTTCACGTGCGGCTGGTTTGGGATTGATTGTGACGTTCGTTTCGTTCTCACAACAATACTACCAACCAATCACACAAATCACGTCAACGTACAACATGTTGCAATTGGCCATGACTGGTGCGCACCGTTTGAACGAAGTGTTCGCACAAGACGACGAAATCAACCCTAAGGACGGTGTGAAGTTTACCGGCGTTAAGGATAAGATTTTGTTGGATGACGTGCACTTTGGCTACAACCCTGACCGTGAGATTTTGCACGGTATCAACATTGAAGTGGACAAGGGACAAATGGTGGCCTTGGTTGGACCAACTGGTTCAGGTAAGACGACCGTTATGAACTTGTTGAACCGCTTCTATGATGTGACGGACGGTGCCGTTAAGTTCGACGGTGTTGATGTACGTGACATGGACTTGAAGTCTTTGCGTGATAACGTCGGTATCGTGTTGCAAGACTCTGTTTTATTCACGGGTACGATTCGTGACAACATCACGTTTGGTAAGCCTGATGCAACGGATGAAGAAATGATTGATGCGGCTAAGCAAGCTAACATTCACGACTTCATCATGACGTTGGAAGATGGCTATGATACCCAAGTGTCTGATGAAAACTCTGTCTTCTCAACTGGTCAAAAGCAATTGTTGTCAATCGCTCGTACGATTTTGACGGCGCCTGATTTGTTGATCTTGGACGAAGCAACGTCAAACGTTGATACGGTGACGGAAGCTAAGATTCAAAAGGCGATGGATAACGTGATTGCGGGACGTACAAGTTTCGTGATTGCCCACCGTTTGAAGACGATTTTGAATGCGGATAAGATTGTCGTGTTGCGTGACGGAAACGTCATTGAACACGGTAGCCACGCGGAGTTGTTGGCCCAAGGTGGCTTCTACGCTGAGTTGTACAACAACCAAATGGTATTTGAATAAGTCATAAATAAAAGACGTCGACTAGCAGTTATGCCGGTCGACGTCTTTTGTGTATTCTCTAGGTGAGAAGTTGCGTTAGCCCCTCTTACATTTATTCATTATAAAAAGTAAATAGGGATGAAAACGTGGACTAAAAATGAATAAATTGTGAATTGACGCCATTCTGTAATGGAAAATTCAAACTTCAAGGCAAGTGGCAAAGTTTCTTCATAACGTTTCGAAAAGTCGTTACGCCTGCGCCAAACTGTTACACCATTTTATCGGTATTCTGAGATAGTCCAACAGAAGGTGGGATGGACCACACTGTTTATGAGAGAAAAAATACAGATTTAGGGAGTACGTCTATGACAAAAAGTGGAGGCTTTTCAATTAAGAAGCGTCACCGCAAGTTAGGCGCTTTGATTGGTTTGGCAGCTCTGGCTGTGCCATTTGCCGCCAATCTGGGTACCTTGGGAGACACGATTCATGCGGTCACTGGACCGCAGAACGTGTATGAGAGCGAGTTGCTGAATGTCAAATTGAAGACATCACAGGACAAGACAAAGACCACGTGGGATTTGGAGTTTGATCGATCAGATATGTCTGTCAGTGAGCAGACAGTTAAGTTCAAACTTGATTTGGAAAAGGCGGGCCTAAAGGACGCTGAAATTAAGCAAGATGACAAGACACTAGACATGCGCGAGGGTATCGTGGATGCGGTGTTGAAGTCACAGAGTACGCATTTGATTTTGACAGCCATTAGTACTAATGAAGATAAGCACGATATTACGTTGCCGGTTACTGAGTTGGGACTATATGACGAAAAGAATGGTGAAAATAAGCTGCCAGTTGATAATCGTTCAGTCGATTTGACGATGGCGTTTGAGAAGGTTGCTGAAATTGCTAAGGAATCTTCATCTTCTGAGACGGTGACTGAAGCGGTTGCTAAGGAAGAACAGCAATCAGAGAAGTCCCTTCGTGTTATAGATGGGTCAGATGCAGGATTTATTACTAAAGGTGGCGCTACTGGCCCAATCGAAACATTGGACGCCACACTTAGCACAGATGACCAAGTGCAACTAGCCGTTATTGATTCAGACGATCGTACGACGCCGCTTCCGGGTGGTGCTACTAATGGCAATAACTTCCAGATTTGGAGTAGCGATGCTACAAATACGACATACCATAAAAGTGGTGATGCCAATAATGGCAATACGTCAATTAATATTTACCAGAAATTTGATGCATCAATAGCAGATATTGGTGGTTCGGTAACAAATTATGGTCCGGGGCAAGCTTATCGAACTAAGTATCACAATCAATATCTGACATCTGGTACGGGTAATAATAATCAAGCGGCCTACAACATTGAATTTTCTAGCAATATTGATCCTACTGTCATGCAGGATGCAAAGTTCGAACTATTCTATGACAATGTTGGGTATTATGTTGATACGTATGGTGACGTTCATGAAATGGGAGCAGCGGTAACTATTACGAATGTTATCTCAGTTGACCCTTCTCACGACAAGATGGGTTCTGTACGTTATATTGATTTGCCTAACAACATTTATTCAGGGGTTATGTATCACGGCATTGAATCACTGGACATGGAAATTCGATTCTACGCAGTTGATTCATCAACTCGTAAGTTTACTAGTCTACTAGATTTGACGGATTCTGATTCTCTGTTCACTTTCAATTCTTTGAATAACTTTGGAGCTGGTAGTTCAACAACGTGGAATGATACATCAGCTAATTCTCCACATTGGAATGTAAATCAAACGGGTATCTCAACATCAATCTGGGCTGAGACGGTTTCACCGCTAAATAAACTTGGTGGCACAATTAACCAAACTGTCTGGGAAGATGGGCAAGTCGTTGGACCTGGTGGAGCAGAAGAAGGTTCTGCCATGGTTCGAGATGATGTTAACAAAAAGTGGTATTCAACAGCTCACGGTAATTATGATTGGGAAACAACAACTACTGTTCAAGGGAACTGGGAAGATAACATCGATGATACGGACACGTTCCCAATGGGATCAGTAGCGTACACGACTAGTGGAACTGCACAAAGCTTCCGTATGTTTACGGGTACTGGTAACACTTGGCAAACGTTGACTTGTGCCAACAATAAGCCGATGCAACTTAATGCTCCTCGTAAGTTGGTCACTCGTGACAATATTGGATCTGGTGACACGCAAACAGCTTACCAAAAGGCAAACCAAGAAATGGTCGAAGGAGACACTGCGGCTGCTAGTTTGATTAGCCAGACTCGTAAAGATTTTACTGATAAGTGGACTGGTGATTATGATACTAGTTTCTACCAGCAACGTGAAAATGCCGTGACAGCAGCATTGACGCCAGCTGCGATGGGAGAGCTAAAGGAAGGCTACGGAGACTTGTACAATAAGAACTTAGCTATTACATCAACTAGTCTTATTGGAGGTGATCCATACTTTACGTTTGATTATTGGATTATGCAGCCTACGTATGATACTGGTACGTATTCACTAGTTAAGCCACAGACACTTGAAATTTCAGATACCTTGGATTTGGGTGTCACGTTAGAAGATGTTGATTTGACTGCTAGTGTTAATTCAACGAAGTCGTTGGTAGTGTATAACACTGACGGAGGAACATTTGATCCAAAGACAGACTATAAGGTTTCAATTACGCCAGATCCTGCCGATACGACCAAACAAAAAATTGTAGTGGAGTTTACACCAGCAGGATTAGCTGCGGCAAAGTTTAATGGTGGAAATATTGCGATTGACCTAGACGTTAAGGTGAGCGCCTACGTCACTGACGCCGATGATCAGAAGCATGATTTTGACAACGTAGCAAATGTAATGACTAAGCTTACAAATCCTGGTGGAATAAATACAAACGTTGTGCCAGTTCACATTACGCCAAAGCCTCAAGCTAGTTTGCAAATCACAAAGATGGATAACAAGGGAAACAAGCTCCAAAACGCGATGTTTACATTGGAACAAATTGGAGTTCCGTCAGCTTGGGACGATGAGACGTGGACCAGCTGGGCCGACATTACGGCGAAGCCTATGAATTTGACTCATGCAGATGGAAGCTCTGCGTTTACGTGGACTGATTTGAAGGTTGGAAAGTATCGTTTGGAGGAAACAACAACTCCGGGTGGATATGTTGGTTTGACCCAACCGGTTGTATTTTATGTGACTGGTCAACTTGGTAGCAACAATGAAGATATTATTCAAGCTATCAAGGGAGATGATGCTTATTCTCAAGCTATTATTGATGAATTGGTATTAGAGTATCCACTGGATGAGGATGGTAATCCAGACGAAACAGGTACTCCTTCATGGGTTGGACCAGTTGTGAATAATCAAGAGTTGGTGAACTTCGAACTGTACAAGGTGGACGCGGATGAAGATGCGCTTGATGGTGCAGCATTTAGTTACGCTGAGTATGACGTAAAAACACATGAGGTTACCACGGATTGGACTGCAATGAAGGATAACGGTAATGGTTACTTTACCTTGTACCCTGATGGAGATGAAAATCCAGTTTATCTAGACTACAATAAGGTTTATGCAGTTGACGAAACGAAGGCACCAAGCGGGTATGCAATGCCTGGTTACTTCTACTTCCGAGTAGTGCCACAAGCACAATATGGAACATATACAAGTGTTCCGGATAAGACGTACTTTGATGCTGATCGTGCTGTATCGTTGCTACAAGTTGACGCAAGCGGAAACCCAATTAAGTGGTTGCCTGTTAACGAAGGCACTGAGGATACACCTGTGTTTACGGGTAGCTTCAATGTTCAAAACGATGCTAAGTCAATCTTCCCTCGTGTTGGAGGAACAGGAATTCAAGCATACATTGGTGCTGGTGTGATTATTATGTTGATCGCCGGTGGGGCAGCTTGGTACATCAAGCGCCGTCAAAACCAATAATTTTGATACACATATTTGAAAATTAAATTTGCTTGAATGAGCCGGTTGTGAACAGAAATGTTCGCAGCCGGCTTTTCTGTTGCATTTTTGGTCATAAACCCATCGAGAATTTCCAAGAGTCTTTAATTGACAGCCACAGACAAGTTGTATCTTGTCCGTAATATAGGATGAGTAAAAATATGTAAGGGGACGCCAACGATGAGTAGTCGCATGCGAAAATTGAATAGTCGATTTAGTGTGCTGATTCTGCTGGTGCCGCTGTTGTGTAATCTGGTGCTATTTAGTCAGGTGGCGTATGCGGAAGCTAAAAATGCCTTAATTAGCAACCTGCCAGCTAAAATTGAAAACGGATTATTGGATGCCATTGAAGATACCGGTCAAGTGTCACTGCCAGATGTGATTGGGGCTGGTAAGGATAACCCAACTCTGATGGGTGAAGGTGAGTTAGAACCGACGACACCAACGAAGCCTGCGGTGCTAAAAAGTGTTGCCGGAACAATTTATGACTACTTCGATTATGAAGGGGTACCATTTGTGATTAAAGTTTCGCAGCGTCGTGCCTTTATGGATTATGAGATTACGTTTGACAAGATGGAAGAGAACTTCCAACAGTTCCAAACAGACCAAGAAGCAGGCGTGTTCCCGGTTGAATTCGGGGTTGATGGTGATCGCGTTGGAAGCGTTGAAAGCATTACATTGAACGATAAGCCAATTAAGTTGGATAGTAAAAATCGTTATATCGTTAATGCGAAAACTGAAAAACAAGTGTTTAAATTCACGTTGCGGCCACCGGCAAATAAAAAATATGGTTTGATGATTGTGTCGCCAGTGCGTGAGGAAACGTATGAAGATGGACATGTGAATAACTACATTCCACGTGAAATTCACATGGGCGTACTGTTTTTCCCATTTGCCAGTGATTGGGTGAATGACGATCAAAAAATGACGGTGTATGACGAACAGGATGAACGTGCAACACTGAAGCGACCGGATGATTTGATTCCGACTGAGACGTTGAAGGGGTACAGTGCAACGATTAAGGCAGATGCCTACTCTGATCCCAATAAAATGAAAGTGTATCTGAACCAAGATGCAGTCGAAGATGATTATTTGATTATCGAGGAACGTTTAAACGCCGATAAGCGGAGTAAGCTGGCAAATATGTGGGGTGAAACTTGGTGGAATTCAGAGCAAAATGATCACGGTTTGTATTACTATGAGAAGTTTAATGAGCAATCACCAGGTAAGAACTACTCGGTGATGATTTCCGTAATTGAGTTAGTGGCGAGCCGAGCTAAGCGGGGCGAAATTACAATCTATTACCCATATGTTGGGACTTATAAAACGAAGCATGTCGATAGCAACGGTGATGTTAAGTGGACTACTCATTTGATGGGCGCCTACGTGACGTTATCCGACTTTATTCCAGGTACGATTGGTGGGCATACAGGTGGCGATGGTGATAACGCAGATCCGTATTTGAACCTGTCGAATAATTTGTATTCGGGGTTGTTGTATAACAAGCTCTCGGATTTCCAGGTTGAATTCCAGTACGTCGATTTTGAGAATAAGCATCTAATTGATGTGCAGAAGACGGATAAGAAGATGTCGTATCTAACGTTTGCGTCGTTGAATGCTAATCGACGAACAAATCCTTGGGGACCGGACGCTGCGATTGAAAAGCGTTATGACTATGCAGAAGGTGTTGGCTGGGCTGGCCCAAACGAAAACAAAGGTGTAACGGTTGAAGGGGCGACGATTACTTATCATAATGGCAAGTACATCGGAACGACAGATGCCGCGTATCAAGGTCAAACGGGTAATGATATCTGGCAAGACTATTTGAACGGCGAAAATTTTGAACGTTCGGCGGTTTCGTTTGTGCTGGAAGGTACATCCGCGAAGGTACGCATGGGGTCATTGACCAACGGCGTTTGGGGCGCATTCTTGAGTTCTAGTATCTCAGTGCCTAACGATGAGGAGTTTTCATTTGATATTGATACAACCGTTGGAACGCGTGATAAGCCATCGGTTAATAAATTCGTCCATAAAGATACGAATGATTTGAATAACACATTGTTGGCAGATGCCACTAAGCCGTTCTGGTATTGGACATATCCGACGACGTACGCGAACGGCGAAGATTATTTGCTATCACCAACAGCCGTTGAAGCAATTGTTAATCTACCAAAAGTAGGTGGGGATGCGGTTATTCTGGCTGGTGCGATAGCGGATAGTGTTCAGGTATATAACACGGCGGGCACGGGTGATGACGCAACGGTTGGCAACCGCGCCAAGATGACTTACCTAGAGGATTATAAGGTGGTAATCGAGGATCGTAAGGTTAAGGTGACGTTGACTAAGGAAGGTGTGCGTAAGCTGATGTTTAACGGTTCAGATTGGGCGGTTGGCGTTAATGTGCGTCATTCGGTGGCTGAATATTTGACGGATGCAACTTATACCCAACAATCAGCGGTTTCATATACGTTCGATAACGTGCTGTGGAATCGTACGCAGCAATCGAACGTGGTGAGTCACCAGCGAAAGGGAACGGAACCTGAAAAGCCTAGTGAGGCCATCACGGCGTCATTTGCGGTTAAAAATATGAATCAATCTGGTGACCGTTCATTGGTTGGTGGTGAATTTGAGTTGATTGATAAGGATGGTAAACAGTTGAAGAAGCAAAATTCAGGTAGTCACACAACACTTTGGGAAGGTCTGACAAATGGCGAGTATACGTTGCGACAAACTGGTGTAGCGAACGGCTATTGGCTTGATGACACGACGTACCAAGTGAACGTGGTAGATGGTGATGTTATGGTAGATTTGCCAACGAATGCTGATTCAGGATCGTCAGATGTTCATGAAGTGATTTTTGCGAATGATGTGAATGGCCTCGTGTTCCGCAAGTTTGTATTGGGGGATGACCCAAATAAGCCACTTGCCGGATCAACGTATCGATTAACTCGTGTGAGTTCGGGGCACGGTCGTGAATTTACGACGCGCGAAACAGGACAAACATTGCCTGGATTGAGCCAAGGACTTTATACACTGGAAGAAATTGCCGCACCAACGGGGTTTGCGGTGGATCCGAAGGTGTACTGCTTTGAAGTGACAGCGACTGGTATTGACGGTTCGCCAACTGAAATGGCGGCGGATTGTGTGCCGATTGGCGATAAGCTGAAATACGACGAAGCTAAAGACGAGTGGTTGGTGGATGTGCCAGCAGAACAGGTGAAGTCAATCTTCCCCCGTGTGGGCGGAAGTGGTGTCATGATGTTTTGGGTTGTACCAGGTGTGTTGTTACTAATTAGTGGCGGCATGGCTTACCGCCAACGTCGACAATAGAAGAATGAATTGAGATGCGTAGTGATACGCATCTTTTTTATATGGACGCAAACAAATAGCGCCGGCTCCAAATGGAACCGGCGCTACATGCGAAATTACTGACTGCTCTGGCTGGGATCGAACCAGCGACCTCTTCATTAACAGTGAATTATTCTACCTCTGAACTACAGAGCAATGATGTTCAAATGTTTGCCAACTGGATAATTGGCAACTGCTCTGGCTGGGATCGAACCAGCGACCTCCTCATTAACAGTGAGTTATTCTACCGCTGAACTACAGAGCATTTATTCCTTTTGCTAAGGTATGTATATAATATACTGGATGGTTTATGAGAAGTCAACGAGTTAAATGAGAATAATTTAATATTCGTTTATGAACAATTTCGACACCTAAACAAAACATTAAGCAAAGACAGTCATGTAGGCGGTTACATGGTTTCCCTGTTAGAATAGACGTAAGAAACTACAACTAGGAGGCAGCAAAGATGGCTGACTTTGAATTACAAGGCATGCCCGTTTGGGTATATAGCAAGGATGCTGATTCAAAAGCATCTATTGCGCCATCACGTTTGGTCGAGGGAACGGTTGGGGAACACTTCTCACTTGATCCAGCGGATGTTGCAGGATATCGCTTTGTCTCATCAGAAGGAACGCTAACAGGGACGTTTGATGAGAAGACGATGCACACGGTCACGTTCTATTACCGCCGTGCTGACATTGCGGAAACTGAAAAAATCCATGGGAAGTACCTACGCATGCTAGCGAGCGTGCAACCGGTTGATGAAATTGAATCAACGACGCCACTTAGCCAAAAGCTTTGGGCAGATTCATACATGAAGGTTGTCGAACGCGTTGCGACGCGTGACGGTAAGTTCTGGTATCAATTGGCCGATTCACGTTGGGTGGCTTATGACATGCAAACGATGAAGCTAACGGATAACGATGGCTGTACGACGAAGCCGGTTTCTGAATGGAACCGACCAACAACATGGGCACCAAAGCCATTTGTGGCGCGTGCGACGATTGATTACCTGCCAGGTGGGGATGTGGCAGTGTATGCGCAACCATACGGACGCGAAATTGGTCGCGTTGTTCACGGCGCTGTGGTGGATATCACAGAACGCGTGGATGATCCGTCTGGCGTCGTTTGGTATCACGTGGCTCAACACGGTTGGTTGTCAGGTATTTACCTACACTTCAACAATTAAATAGATAGTTTCATGTACATTTCGGGGGAGATTTATTATGACTGAACCATTGATTTTGCAACCAGCATTGCACGAAAAGATGTGGGGTGGCACTGCGCTACGTGACGTTTTTGGCTTTGATATTCCATCAGAGACGACGGGTGAAGCTTGGTTGATTTCGGGACACAAGAATGGGAATGTGTTCTGTGAAAATGGTCGATTTGCTGGGAAGACGGTAGCTGAATTGTGGCGTGAGGAACCACAGTTGTTTGGCAACACGAATCCTGACAAGCCGTTTCCACTGCTAGTAAAGCTGTTGGATGCGCACCAAGATTTGTCAGTGCAAGTGCACCCAGATGATGATTATGCTGGGGAGCATGCCGGCGAATTGGGGAAAACGGAGTCTTGGTACATTGTGGCTGCTGAGCCAGGTGCTGAGATTTACTACGGTCACAATGCGCAAACGAAGGCCGAATTCGATGCTGCCGTTGATGCGGGTGACTGGGATAACTTGTTACGCAAGGTGCCAGTTAAGGCCGGCGATTTCTTTTACGTGCCAGCTGGCACACTTCACGCTTTGGGTGCTGGGGTGCTAGCACTTGAAACACAACAATCATCGGACGTGACGTATCGCGTTTACGATTTTGACCGCGTGGACGCCAAGACGGGTGAGTTACGCGAGTTGCATTTAGCTGATGCCAAGAATGTGACGACGGTACCATTTGTACCCGAGCAACCGGAACGTAAGTCAGCCCAATATGCTGGCTTGAATGTCACGACGTTGGTCGAAGCGCCATACTTCAATGTTTATAAGTGGACATTGGACGGACGCGCGACGTTAGATGCCCGTGATCCCTATCTGTTGGGTACGGTGATTGATGGTGAACTCGACATGACTGTTTTCGGGGTGACGTATCACCTTGAAAAGGGTAAGAGTTTCATCTTGCCAAACGATATTGAGGCGTGGACATTGCAAGGTGACGCAACCCTTATTGTGTCTACACCAGGACCGCTATCGAAATAAATTTTAAAGGCCGGAAAAATCCGGTCTTTTTTTGCGCGCAGCGTATCCGAAATGCAATTTAAAACACAAAACCATACTGGCAGTATGTTTTTCTTATTAGAGGAAAATAAATCGAATTACAGGAAGGAACTGTTGGTATGTATTTGGGACATTGTTTTAAGTCAGCAACCGTAGCTGGTGCTGGTGTGTGCGTTGAGTTTCAACAATTCGTTAGCGTCGAGTCTGCATTGGTATTGTTTTTTGCAATGCTAGCGGCAATCGCAGTCGTTCGTATGTTGACGGTTAAGCTTGTCGAAGACGAAGATTGGAAGTAGTCAGGCATGGCAGGTGATGAAAAGATGCGCGTTGTGGCGGTTGTTCCAGCTCACAACGAAGGCGCATTAATTGGGGCGACAGTAGACAGCCTCTTTAAGCAAGTAGACGAAGTGATTGTGGCCTGCGACAATTGTACAGACAACACAAAAGCGGTTGCCCTAAATAGAGGGGCGACCGCTTTTGATACGGTTAATAACACCGCGCGTAAAGCTGGTGCGCTTAATCAAGCGTTATCACAATATGTCGATTTTTCGATTCCCAATTTGATGGTCTTCATCTGTGATGCGGACACCCAAATTGCGGAGGGCTGGGTTGCCTGTGCACGCCCATTAATTGCGAGTGGCAAACACGATGCAGTTGGATCGGTTTTTCGCGCCGATGATAACCGGGGCTTTTTGAAGTACTGCCAATCACTTGAATGGGAGCGCTACTGCAAAGAAATTTTGTATAAGCAAAAGGTCTTTGTATTGACGGGAACCGCGTCATTGATTCGCGGGTCAAAGTTGAAGGCAATCTACGATGAGAAGGGATATTTTTATAACCCAGAGTCAATCACGGAAGACTTCACGATGACGTTGGATTTGAAGGATGTCGGTGCGAAGTTGATTTCACCAGCATCATGTCGCTGTTATACCGAAACGATGCCATCTGTGCGACTTTTGTATTTGCAGCGTCGCCGCTGGTATTTAGGTGCACTGCAACAAGTCTTTTCACGCAAGCCCAACAAAACGATGCAACCCTACATTTTCCAACAGATTATGTTGTCAATTTCGATTGCAGCCTTTTTAGGCTTTTTGGTTTTGCAAACGATTCTGTTTGCTGAATTCGGCTTGTTCCTATCGCCATTTTGGGCTGTGATTGGGATTATCTTCATCATCGAACGCGTGGTGTCAGTTTGGCACGTCGGCTGGAAAGCCAGAATATTTGCGTTCCTGATTATTCCAGAATTGTTATATGCGTTAATTCTGCAAATCTCATACTTGGGCGCGCTCGTCCAATTTACAACCGGATCAAACGGCACTTGGAATCACGTTAATTAAACCTAATAGGCCAGCTGACGCATCGACGTCGGCTGGCCTATTTGTTTGCCCTATTGAAAGTAAGTCCAAAATTGCGTACTATAAAGTTTCGCGTGTTTACCTATTACCCTAACTTTTTATGCGGGAGAATGGTAAACTGTAAGTTAGTTAATTTGACAGATAAACATCGTTTAACGATGCAGTAGGAGGACGACATGAGCTTTAAGAGTGCATTGGCAACTTTTGTTGGTAAAAGTTCATACGTGGTATTGCACGACATTTTGCGTCGTGGCGGTACATCATTGCCAGGAAAGTTGGCAACGAAGATTGATCCTGAAGTTATGACGACGTTGGCAGAACACTACGACGTTATTTTGATTACAGGAACTAACGGAAAGACGTTGACGACAACTTTGACGACCCGTGTTTTGCGTGAGAAGTACCCTGACGTTATCACGAACCCATCAGGTTCAAACATGATGCAAGGAATCACGGGAACGATGTTGACGGCCAAGGTGACTGACAAGTCACAACGCCCAATCGCACTTTTGGAAGTTGATGAAGCCAACGTGGAAGCCGTTGCGCGTCAATTGAAGCCTAAGGCGTTTGTTTTGACAAACATCTTCCGTGACCAATTGGACCGATTCGGTGAAATTTACACGACCTATGACAAGATTTTGAAGGGAATCCGTTTGTTCCCTGAGGCAACGGTTATCGCCAACGCAGATTCACCAATCTTTATGCGTGGTAACTTGCCAAATCCAAAGGTTTACTTTGGTTTCAACCACTTGCCAGCTGATGGTGACATGGAGGCACCGCACAATACTGACGGTATTTTGTCACCAACTGACGATACGGTGCTACACTATCACTTTATGACGTTCGGAAACCAAGGTGACTACTTTTCAGTTACCGACGATTTTAAGCGTCCAGAGTTGGATTATGCCGTAACGAAGGTTAACGAGATGACGCCACGTTTCTCAAACTTTGATATCGATGGCGAGACGTACCAAATCGAAATTGGTGGGATGTACAACATCTACAACGCTTTGGCAGCTTATGCTGTTGGTCGTTACCTAGGTGTTTCTACGGAACAAATTCACCACGCCTTCGAATCAAATGCCCAAATCTTTGGTCGCCAAGAAGCGGTTAAGGTGAACGGCAAGGAAGTGACGATTGTCTTGATTAAGAACCCAGTGGGTGCGAACCAAGTTATCGACATGATGAAGACAGATGATCAACCATTCTCATTGATTGCTTTGTTGAACGCCAACTATGCTGACGGTATCGACACAAGCTGGATTTGGGATACTGATTTCGAGTCTTTGCAAGATTCTGGTATGCAAAAGATTGTCACTGGTGGTGAACGTTATAAGGACTTGTACGTCCGTTTGAAGATGGCTGGTTACGGTGATCTTCCGGTCTACCAAGACCTCAAGCAAATTGTTAAAGCAATCGACAGCATGCCTACTGAGCGTGTTTACATTGCGGCAACCTACACTGCGATGTTGCAATTGCGTGCTCAATTGGCACAAGAAGGCTTCATCAAGACTGGTATGGGAGAATAAGGAACATGGCAGCAGAATACGTTTTGCACACCGCACACTTGTACGGTGATTTGATGAACACTTACGGTGACTACGGAAACATCGTGGCGATGCGTTATTACGCTTCACAAATCGGTGTCGACGTAGATGTTCAATTGATTTCATTGGGCGACGAGTTTGATGATAAGAAGTACGACTTCGTTTTGTTCGGTGGTGGTCAAGACTACGAAGAGCAAATCGTTGCGGAAGATTTGAAGTTTAAGGCAGATGCCATCAAGCGTTACATCGAATCTGATGGACCTTTGTTGGGTGTTTGCGGTGGCTTCCAATTGTTGGGTCACTACTTCTTGATGGCTGATGGTACGCGTGTTGAAGGTATCTCAGTTATGGATCACTACACGTTGAACCAACAACACAGCCGTTTCATCGGTAATGTGTTGATCAAGGACGAAGTTAACGGTAACGAATACCGCGGTTTCGAAAACCACCAAGGACGCACGTTCCTAGGTGAAGGAGAGCGTCCTTTGGGTATGGTTCTTCAAGGTAAGGGAAACAACGGTGAAGACGGTGGTGAAGGTTTGGTTTACCGCAATGTTTACGGTACGTACTTCCACGGACCTATCTTCACGCGTAACGGAAACTTGGCTTTGCACGTTTTGCAAACGGCATTGGAGCGCAAGTACCCTGAAGTGAACTGGGCAGAAAAGATGGCCAACATCGAGCCAGAATCATTCTAAATCAGAAATAGAAGCACTCACTGTAATGGTGAGTGCTTTTTATGTGGGATTAAGCAGACTTATTAAAAGACAATTCTGCAAACTTTTTGTAAACTAACTGTATTAATTAAAAACAAAAAGTTGAAGGTGGGACTGTACGATGGAGTTCAAGAAATCAGCAATCGTTTTGGGAGCGATTGCTGCCGTTGCTGGCTTGGGGCTAATGACCGCACACGCCAATGCAGCTGGCACTGAGTTTGGCATTACTGATGCACGTGCCGATAAGGACGTCGACACATATGTTCACAAGACGTTTGCTAATCAAGTGAAGACATACCACAAGATTGCGCCATCACTTTGGCCAAAGAACAAGAATGTTAATCAATATGCCATCGTTAATGGTGTTGACGATAAGAAGTTCTGGATGGTCACGCCGACTGGTGAGGTGTCAGACATGACTAAGAAGGAAGCACTTAGTTATGATATTTACCCACAACCAATATCAGGTTGGTTCATGGCGTTTAATGCGCACGGTAAGTCAGGTGCATTCATGGCTGTCACGAATGAGGAGTTGCACGACACGAAGCGTTTGGTACGTTACCCACACTTGGGAACATACGATTTGTTTATCACATACGCACACGAAATGTTCCACGCAACGGAACAAGAAGGTTGGGCTTCACCAAAGAAGCACTACAATGCAGAGCAAAATGAGTACATGAAGCACACTGATGCGCGTCGTATTCGTTTGCAATTGCAAGAACAATTGATGGCGGCTTACACGAATAAGTCTGAGAAGTCATTGGCGCAAGCATTGGCAACGTACCGTTACTACAAGGAAAACTACGAGAAGGACTACAAGGCAACCTTTGAGGACGATCGTATGGAAGGAACGGCTTACTACTATGAGATTCGTTCATCACTATTCGCTGGGTACCCAGATAAGGTGAAGACGATGAAGCAAAATGATGCGGCAGTGCGTACGTTGTTTAAGCAAAACCGTTTGGCTTATCTAGACAGTGGTGCATACGCTGAAACGTATAATGTTGGGGCGTTGGCATCATTTGTGTTGGACTGGCAAGCTGACAAGCAAGGCATCTCACGTGATACGTGGAAGAAGGCCATGGATTCTGCTAAGACGAACCCAATGGACTACCTTGATAAGCACGCCAAGATTTTCTACATTCCACCATACAAGGCTACGATGACGAACGCTGAGTATAAGACGATGTACCAAAAGATTTTGAGCTACAAGAATCTAGCCAACTAAACTTCAAGAAGAGAACTGTTGCGAGTTCTCTTCTTTTTTTATAGGCGAAATTTCGTTATACTGTTAAATGAGTGTCAAACTAACTAATTTTAAATTTGGCAGAAGGAAGGTGGCAACACATGGCGCAACTGTTTTTTAGATACGGTGCAATGGCGAGTGGAAAAAGTATTGAGATTTTGAAGGTCGCTCACAACTATGAAACGCAACAACGTCACGTGTTGCTACTAACAAGTGCCTTAGACAACCGTTCAGGGGTTGGTGAAATTGCATCACGTATTGGGATGCAACGTTCAGCGTTGGCAATCAGTGACGCGGATGACTTGTTCAAGTTGATTCAAGATCAACAAGACGATGTCGCAGCGGTCTTGATTGACGAGGCACAATTTATGACCAAGGAGCAAGTGCTTGAGTTGACGCAAGTTGTTGATGACTTGAACATTCCGGTACTGGCTTTTGGGTTGAAGAACGATGCCTTCAATAACTTGTTCCCAGGTTCAGAAGCGCTATTGATTTATGCTGACAAGATTGAGGAAATGAAGACGCTTTGTTCATTCTGCGGTCGCAAGGCAACGATGAATTTGCGTATTTCTGATGGACAACCAGTTTACGAAGGTGCACAAGTCCAAATTGGTGGGGATGAAGCCTACATGCCTGTATGCCGTTACCACTACAACCACCCTGATATGGCTGCTATCGCACGTCGTATGGCAAAGAACTAATACATATTTAAGAAAAGGAATTTGAATCAACATGGATGAGATTTTTGAGAAGGTCCAAGCGGTTGTTGACCGTTATGATGAAATCAGCGAATTGATTTCTGACCCTGATGTCATTTCAGATACACAACGTTTCATGGCGCTTTCTAAGGAAGAAGGTAGCTTGCGTGAAACCGTTGAGACGTTCAAGCGTTACAAGGAAGTTGTCGAAGGCATCGAAGGTAACGAAGAGATGTTGAACGAGGGACTTGGCGACGCTGAATTGGAAGAGATGGCCAAGGAAGAGTTGAAGGAGTTGAAGGGCGAGAAGGAAGAGATCGAAGAGAAGTTGAAGATCTTGCTTTTGCCTAAGGACCCTAACGACGACAAGAACATCATCATGGAAATCCACGGTGCTGCTGGTGGTGACGAAGCTGCTTTGTTTGCCGGTGACTTGTACGACATGTACGCACGCTATGCTGAAAAGCAAGGCTGGAACGTTGAAGTCATCGATGAGAACAAGACTGAAATCGGTGGTTACAAGGAAATCGTTTTGATGATTACTGGTAACAACGTTTACTCAAAGTTGAAGTTTGAAAACGGTGCGCACCGTGTGCAACGTGTCCCTAATACTGAATCAGCTGGTCGTGTGCACACGTCAACGGCGACGGTTGGTGTCATGCCTGAATACGAAGATGTTGACATTGAAATCGAAGACAAGGATTTGCGTGTCGATGTTTACCGTTCATCAGGTGCCGGTGGACAGCACGTCAACAAGACGTCATCAGCCGTTCGTATGACCCACTTGCCTACGGGTATCGTGGTTGCCATGCAAGACCAACGTTCACAGCAACAAAACCGTGCAAAGGCCATGGAAATCTTGAAGGCTCGTGTCTACGACTACTACGCTTCACAAAACGAAGCTGAGTATGCTGAGCAACGTAAGACGGCCGTTGGTACTGGTGATCGTTCAGAACGTATCCGTACGTACAACTACCCACAAAACCGTGTGACGGACCACCGTATTGGTTTGTCATTGAACAAGTTGGACCGTATCATGAACGGCGAATTGGGCGACATTATCGACGCCTTGATTATTGCTGACCAAACGGCCAAGTTGGAAGAATTGAAGCAAGGATAAGACACAATGTTTGATGAACAATGGACAATTCAAGCAGTTCGCGATTGGGGTGATTGGCAACTTGAGCCATACATTCACGATGAAGAAGAGCGACTAGCACAAATCGATTATCTACTAACGGGGATGATGGATTGGAATTATGCGCAATTGGCGAGTAACTTGAATACCGTCTTGGAAGATGAGAAGCGCTTGCGTTTCATGGTGGCCGTGCGTGCCATCAAGGGTGGTCAACCAGTGCAATACGCATTGGGCCACGCTGCTTTCTACGGGCGCGAGTTCAACGTTGATCGACGTGTATTGATTCCCCGTCAAGAAACTGAAGAGTTGGTAGAATGGGTCCTCAATGATTACAAAGCCAGTGGTGAACCTAAGCGTGTCCTTGATATTGGGACGGGGTCAGGTGCCATTGCTGTAACCATCGGGGCTGAACGCCCAACTTGGGATGTGACGGGCGCTGATATTTCAGTTGACGCCCTTGAAGTTGCCAAGTCAAACGCTGAACAATTTGCCAAGCAAGTGCAATTGATTGAGAGTGACTTGTTTAGTGCGGCTTCAGGTCAATACGACATCATCATTTCAAACCCGCCTTACATTAGTGAGCAAGAGCGCGACGTGATGGATGAATCAGTCATTATGTATGAGCCGGATTTGGCGTTGTTTGCGGACGACGAAGGTTTGGCCTTGTACAAGCAGATGGCTGCCGAACTATTAAATTATCTAAGTCCACAAGGAGCAGCATACTTTGAGATTGGCTATCAACAAGGACCGGCTTTGCTAGCAGTCTTTGGCGAGTTGCCAGGTGTCTCATTATCATTGCGCCAAGACATGAGTGGACATGATCGCATGATTAAAGTGTCACGGGAGGCATAACATGGCAGAGACAAAAATTTGGTCAGCTGATGAATTGCCCGCAGCGGTTCGCGCGATTAAGCGTGGGTCACTCGTTGCATTCCCAACTGAAACAGTCTATGGATTGGGCGCGGATGCGTTTAACGATACGGCTGTTGGTAAGGTTTACGCTGCAAAGGGTCGTCCATCTGACAACCCATTGATTGTGCACGTTTCCGACCCGGAACAAGTTGACCGCTTTGCTGAGGTGAATGACTGGGCAAAGAAGTTGATGGACGCCTTTTGGCCTGGTCCATTGACGATGATTTTGCCAGTCAAGCCCGGCACGGTTTCAACGACGGTGACGGGTGGTTTGGACACGGTGGCAGCGCGTATGCCAGATAACGATTTGACGCGTGCGTTGATTCGTGAGGCTGATGCACCATTGGTTGGCCCATCAGCGAACACATCAGGTAAGCCATCACCAACCACGGCCCAACACGTTTACCATGATTTGCATGGTAAGATTGCCGGCATCTTGGATGATGGGGCGACGAAGATTGGGGTTGAATCAACGGTCATTGACTTATCAACTGACCAACCAGCCGTTTTGCGTCCAGGTAAGATTACACCTGGCCAAATTGAAGATGTGCTAGGTGTGGCGGTTGATTCAGAAATTCGTCACGTGGATGCTGATGAAGCACCCAAGGCACCTGGCATGAAGTACCGCCACTACGCACCTGATAAGGATGTGTACATGGTGGCGCCAGAAGACTGGACGCAAGCCATCATTTGGGCCCAAGGACAATTGGAACCGGTTGGTTTGATGTTGACGAATGATTTAATTATTCAACACCAGTTGGCTGGCATGGACTTTGTGTGGTCTCTCGGGGATAATGGAGATACCGCAGCAGCAAAATTGTTCGCCGGTTTGCGTTACTTTGATGATCGCAAGGATGTGCGCACAGTTTTGGTGGCTGCCATGCCATCGACACCAGAGAACAGTGCCTACAATAACCGTCTTGGAAAGTCTTCCGGCGGTCATTGGGTAACGGAACTGTTAGCTGATTAATTTTGGGGATATCGTTTATATTTGGGGATTTAATAGGAGGTCATGTGAATGACAAATTATCGTGAGTTTGATCCAGAGTTGTGGGCTGCCGTTGACCGCGAGGCTGACCGTCAAGAGCACAACATCGAGTTGATTGCATCTGAAAACATTGCATCAGCAGGGGTGCGTGCTGCGCAAGGTAGCATTTTGACGAACAAGTACGCTGAAGGTTATCCTGGCAAGCGTTACTACGGTGGAACTGAGTTTATCGACCAAATCGAGCAATTGGCGATTGATCGCGCCAAGGAATTGTTCGGTGCGGACTATGCCAACGTGCAACCACACTCAGGGTCACAAGCCAACGCAGCTGTTTATGCAGCATTGCTTGAACATGGGGACCACGTGTTGGGGATGGACCTCGACGCTGGTGGTCACTTGACGCACGGTTCTCCGGTTAACTTCTCAGGTAAGACGTACCAATTCCACGCTTATGGTTTGGATGAGAATGAGTTGATTGATTACGACCAAGTGCAAGCTTTGGCTGAAGAATTTAAGCCTAAGTTGATTGTGACTGGTGCATCAGCCTACTCACGTTTCATTGACTTTGACCGTTTCCGTCAAATCGCTGATTCAGTTGGCGCATACTTGATGGTTGATATGGCGCACATCGCCGGTTTGATTGCTGCTGGGGTTCACCCATCACCAGTTGGTATCGCCGATGTAGTTACGACGACGACGCACAAGACATTGCGCGGACCTCGTGGTGGTATGATTTTGGCCAAGGAAGAGTTGGGTAAGAAGTTGAACTCAGCTATCTTCCCTGGTACGCAAGGTGGACCTTTGGAACACGTCATTGCTGGTAAGGCCGTTGCGTTCTACGAAGCCATGCAACCAAGCTTTAAGGAATACGGTAAGCAAATCGTGGCCAACGCTAAGGCAATGGCTGAAGTGTTTAGCCAATCAGATTTGGTTCGCGTCATTTCTGGTGGTACGGACAACCACTTGTTCAACCTTGATTTGACGGCCACTGGTTTGACGGGTAAGGAAGCCCAAAACTTGTTGGACAGCATTCACATTACGACCAACAAGGAAGCCATTCCAAATGAGCCTCGTAGCCCATTCATCACATCAGGTATCCGTATTGGAACGCCAGCAATTACGACGCGTGGGTTCAAGGAGCATGAAGCTCGCGAAGTGGCACACATGATTTTGCGTGCCTTTGAGAACCACGATAACCAAGAAGTTCTTGATATGATTGCGAAGGAAGTTATTACGTTGACGGATAAGTTCCCATTGAGTGGAATTGAACACGCTGAATAACAATTACCTGTATAATAGTAGAAAATGAATTGGAGTACATGACATGAGCAAGCTAACTGTTTTTGATCACCCACTAATCCAACACAAGTTGACGATTATTCGTGATAAGAATGTTGGAACGAAGGAATTCCGTGAGATCGTTGATGAAATTGCTTCATTGATGGCCTATGAAGTCACACGTGATTTGCCAGTTGAAGATGTTGAAATCGAGACACCAGTTGCCAAGACGACGCAAAAGCAATTGGCTGGTAAGAAGTTGGCCATCGTGCCAATCTTGCGTGCTGGTTTGGGGATGGTCGACGGAATCATGAAGTTGATCCCAGCTGCACGTATCGGTCACATCGGTATGTACCGTGATGAAGAGTCATTGGAGCCAGTTGAATACTTCGTTAAGTTGCCAGAAGACATCGACCAACGTGAAGTTTTGGTTGTTGATCCAATGTTGGCTACTGGTGGTTCAGCTGTGATGGCCATTGACGCTTTGAAGAAGCGCGGTGCAACTAAGATTAAGTTGATCACGTTGGTTTCTGCACCAGTTGGTGTTGAGACTGTACAAAAGGCCCACCCTGATGTTGATATCTACACGGCTGGTTTGGACGAAGGTTTGAACGAGCACGGATACATCATCCCAGGTTTGGGTGACGCGGGTGACCGTTTGTTCGGTACTCACTAATTAGTTAAAGAAAATTTGGAGACTGCAAGAATTAATTCATGCGGTCTCCATTTTTGTCTTTGATAATAGTTGTGAAGATGATAATAGAAATTGAGGAGATATGCGATGAAGGTATTAGTAGTAGGCGCTAGTGGGCGCGTCGGCGAAGAGTTGGTTAAGAACCTTGTGGCGGATGGCCGCCAAGTGATTGCGGGAACGCGTCACACGGACCAAGATTTTGGTGAAGGTGTTGAAGTAAAGAATATTGATTTGTTGGCAGACGAAGCAACATTGGTAGGTGAGTTGCGTCCATTGGAATTGGATGCCATTTACTTTGTGGCCGGCTCACGTGGTAAGAACTTGTTGCAAATTGATGCCTTTGGTGCGGTGAAGCTCGAAACGGCAGCCGATAAGTTGGGCATCAAGCGCTTTATCATGTTGTCATCATGGCACTCAACGTCACCAGCCGAATGGCAAGACGAGAGTATGATGAACTACAACATTGCGAAGTTCTTTGGTGATCACTGGTTGATGGACCACACGGATTTGAACTACACGATTTTGCAACCAGTTGGGTTGGTTGAAGAACCAGCCACGGGCAAGGTCGATTTGAATCCAAAGAACGCTGGTACAGGCAAGAACACAATCACCGACGTGGCCAAGGTGTTGTCAGAAATGTTGAAGTGCGAGAACACATTCCACCGCGTGATTTCAATGCGCCAAGGTGAAACTGACATTAAGTTGGCCTTGGATACGCTTAAGTCAATTTAATATAAAAAGGTTAAACGTTTAACGTGGAGCTGGCTTGTTTACTAACTTTGTTAACTAGTTTATACTAAGTGAAGTTAAGAAAAGACGTCTTTAAGTCAGCCCAGCGAGACTGACAAGTTCGGGTCAACGTGCAACTGTACGTTAGAAGATTTTTTACAGCTGGGATGACATGGTCGTCCTGGCTGTTTTTTGTATAAAGACGGGAATTAAAGAGGAGTTTGCTCATGGATATGAAGCGTGACGTCGTACTTGACGTTAATGAGAAGCCTGGGTTCTTGCAATGGATTGGATTGTCATTGCAACACATGTTCTCAATGTTTGGGTCAACGGTTTTGGTACCGTTGTTGGTTGGTTTGAATCCTGGAATTGCCTTGTTCAGTTCTGGTGTGGGTACTTTGCTCCACATCTTGATTACGAAGAAGCAAATTCCAGCGTACATGGGTTCTAGTTTTGCCTTCATCATTCCGATGGTGGCTTTGATGAAGACCACGGGATACCCTGGTGTTGCCACCGGTGTTATCTCGGTTGGTATCGTCTACTTGATTGTGGCAGCCATCGTTGCCGTAATCGGTACAAACTGGATTGAAAAGTTGTTGCCACCAATCGTGGTGGGACCAATCATCATGGTTATCGGTTTGTCATTGTCATCATCAGCTGCGCAATCAGCAACGTTGTTGAACGGCAAGTACGACATCCGCGTCTTCGCAGTTGCGATGATTACATTGGGATTGACGATTGTCTTCAACATGTTCTTGAAGGGCTTCCTTGGTTTGATTCCAATCTTGTTGGGAATCGTTGGGGGATACATCTTCGCCATCTTGTTCGGTTTGGTTGATTTGGCACCAGTTGCGCACGCCGCTTGGTTCGCCTTGCCAGACTTCGACATTCCATTCGTTGATTACAAGCCAGTGATGCACTGGGGCGCAATCATCGTTATGGCGCCATTGGCTTTGGTAACGATTACGGAGCACTTGGGTCACTTGATGGTCTTGGATGATTTGACGGGACGCGACTTCATGCGCAACCCAGGTTTGCACCGTACGTTGGCTGGTGACGGTACTGCCTCAATCTTTGCCGGATTGGTCGGTGGACCTTCAGTGACGTCATATGGTGAAAACATCGGTGTTATGGCCATTACGAAGGTGCACTCAGTTTACGTTTTGATTGGTGCCGCCGTATTCGCCATCTTGTTCTCATTCGTTGGTAAGTTGTCAGCTTTGATCCAATCAATTCCTGGCGCTGTTACAGGTGGTGTGTCATTCTTGTTGTTCGGTGTTATCGCTGCATCAGGTTTGCGTATCATCGTTGAAAACAAGATCGACTTCAACTTGAAGCGTAACTTGATGATTCCGTCATCAGTTTTGGTTATCGGTATCGGTAACGCTTACCTACAAGTAGGTGAGGGTAACGACATCATCCAATTCTCTGGTGTTGCCATCGCCACTGTTTTGGGGATTTTCTTGAATTTGGTCTTGCCAGAAAAGGCTGCTTCAGAGAAATAGTTAATAATTATACAAAGTAAAACCGCGGTTTCCGATATGGAATACCGCGGTTTTTTCCTTTAAAAAGCGGGAATAGGCGTTGGTACGCCTAGGATTATGCTATTTTTTATAATATCTAAAATATCAAATTATGGATATAAATATAAAACTATTCCGAAGTGGAATGTTTAAAACCGCGGTTTTACGGCATTTCTAAATCTGATTGCACATTTGGGACAAAAGTGTTGAAGCTTAAAACGTTGAATTCGCAATTAAAAGGCGTAATATTAGGGGGTAAAAGTTTTAAACGGTCTGTGTTCTGCGCATCACCGCGATTATTTAGAAAGGAAAGAGGTGGATTTCTGTGGGTGAGAAGACCGCAACCTTTAGCATTGCGGGGCTAACGTTCGACTGGAGCATCATTATTTCAACGACTGTTACATTCGCTATTGTTTTCTTCTTGGCGTTTTGGATGTCACGTAAGTTGGTTATGAAGCCAGCTGGTGCATCAAAGCAAAACTTCCTTGAATGGATTATCGACTTTACCAACGGTATCGTTGATGGATCGCTTCCAAATCGAACTGGAACTAATTTAAAGTTCTTCGCATTCTCAATGTTCATGTTCATCTTTGTTGCCAACCAATTAGGTGTTGCCTTCGTGGTTGACTTCAATGACGTAACGTTCTTGCGTTCTCCAACGGCTAATCCGTTGGTCACGATGACCTTGGCATTGATTGCAATCGGAATGTCCCACTACTTGGGTGTTCAAAAGCTCGGATTCAAAAACTACTTCAAGTCAGTTTACTTGAGTCCATTCAGCGCATTGCTGCCAATTAACATTATTGAACAATTCACGAGTTTCTTGACATTGGGACTTCGTTTGTTCGGTAATATTTTTGCCGGTGAAATGGTCTTGTCTCTTCTTTGGGAATTGGCAAAATCAGCCGGTGTCGTATCATTCGTTCCAGCATTATTGCTAACGATGATTTGGCAAGCATTCTCTTTGTTTGTCGGAAGTATTCAAGCTTATGTCTTTGTTACGTTGACTACAGTTTACGTTTCAGAAAAGACTGAGATTGAAGAGTAATTTTTTTCTTAATTAATCGGAGGATTAAAAAAATGGACGTTGCAACCATTGGTGTTGGTGTTGCCGCAGCGGGTGCCGCAATTGGTGCCGGAATTGGTAACGGTATTGTTATTTCAAGCATGATCTCAGGTATGGCTCGCCAACCTGAATTGGAAGGTAAGTTGCGTTCTAACATGTTCATCGGTGTTGGATTGGTCGAGGCCGTGCCTATCATTGCCATCGCCATTGCCTTCATGTTGTTGAGCAAGTAATAGTAACGCGGAGGCCAACTAATTATGATTAATCAAATTGTTCTAGCAGGTGCTAGCGAAGGGTTGGCTTTGGGTAACATGTTGTTTGTACTAGTGGCATTCCTTGTGTTGATGCTTCTTTTGAAGCACTTCGCTTGGGGTCCAGTAGTAAAGATGATGGAAAAGCGTGCGGAAAAGGTTTCTAACGATTTGGACTCTGCTGAAGAGGCCCGTAAGCAAGCCGAAGCCGATGCAGCTGAGCGTTCAGCTCAATTGCAATCAGCTCGCACTGAAGCAAACGGCATCATCGCTGACGCTAAGACTGCTGCAGGAAACCAACGTGATCAAATCGTTGCGGATGCGCACGCAGCTGCCCAAGCTACTAAGGATCAAGCTTCAGCTCAAATCGAGCAAGAGCGTGCCGAAGCAATGGCTGGCGTTAAGAACGATGTTGCTGAGTTGTCAGTGACGATCGCACAAAAGATTATCCAAAAGGAACTAAAGTTAGATGATCAAAAGGCGTTGATTGACGCCTACATCGAAGGGTTAGGTAACAAGTAATGGCATTGGATCAAGCAACGATTGCTAAGCGATATGCCGTTGCTTTGTTCGAATTAACCCATGACCAAAACACGGATGCTGCGACTTTGGCCGAATTGGTTGAAGTACGTACAGTATTGGTGGAAAACCCAGAATTGACGAAGGCTATCGAATCAATGCGTGTGCCTGAGTCAGCTAAGCAACAAATGGTAGCAACGCTATCTGATGGAGCTAGCCAAGTGGTTAAGAACTTGTTGCAAATGGCGTATGATTATCGCCGTTTCAGCGACCTACCTGCAATTATCACGGCTTACGAGGACTTGGTTAACAAGTCTGAAGGTGTGGTATATGCCGAGGTTAAGACTGCTGTTGCTTTGAGCGACGAACAAGCTGCCCGTATGACGGAACAACTTGCAAAGCGCTTTGAAGCTAAGGAGATTAAGTTGACACAAGTTGTCGACGAAGCCTTGCTTGGTGGTGTTGTTGTACAAGCGAACAACCAGATTTTGGATGGGTCATTAGCAACTAAGTTAGCTGCTATTCGTCAGAGTATCATCCGCTAGTAATCTGAAAATCTAGTAGAAATTGATGTTGTGTGTGATGAATAGACACACTTTAAAGAAAGAGGAACTGCTGAAATGAGCATCAAAGCTGAAGAAATCAGTTCACTCATCAAGAGCCAATTGGCCAACTATCAAGACGAATTGACTGTTCAAGAAACGGGAACTGTTACCTACGTTGGTGACGGTATTGCCCGTGTAACCGGTTTGGAGAACGCTCTTGCCGGTGAATTGGTCGAGTTTGAGAACGGCGTGTTTGGTATGGCACAAAACCTTGAGTCTAATGATGTTGGTATCATTATCTTGGGTAAGTACGACGAGATTCGCGAAGGCGATACTGTTAAGCGCACTGGTCGTATCATGGAAGTGCCTGTTGGTGAGGGATTGATCGGACGTGTTGTTAACGCATTGGGTCAACCAATCGACGGAATGGGACCAATTAACACGACGAGCACTCGTCCTGTTGAAGTAAAGGCCCCAGGTGTTATGGAGCGTAAGTCTGTTTTCGAGCCACTACAAACTGGTTTGAAGGCCGTCGACGCTTTGGTTCCAATTGGACGTGGACAACGTGAATTGATCATCGGTGACCGTAAGACTGGTAAGACGTCTGTAGCCATCGATACAATCTTGAACCAAAAGGATCAAGACATGATCGTTATCTACGTGGCTATTGGACAAAAGGATTCAACTGTGCGTACGCAAGTTGAAACTTTGCGTCAAATGGGCGCTTTGGATTACACGATTGTTGTGTCAGCCGGTCCTTCAGAACCAGCTCCTATGTTGTACTTGGCTCCTTATGCCGGTGCAGCTATGGGTGAAGAGTTCATGTACAACGGCAAGCACGTCTTGATTGTGTACGATGATTTGTCAAAGCAAGCTACGGCTTACCGTGAGCTGTCATTGATTCTTCGTCGTCCTCCTGGACGTGAAGCCTACCCTGGTGACGTCTTCTACTTGCACTCACGTTTGCTAGAACGTGCTGCTAAGTTGTCAGACGAATTGGGTGGCGGTTCAATGACTGCTTTGCCAGTTATCGAAACGCAAGCGGGTGACGTTTCTGCGTACATCCCAACTAACGTTATCTCAATCACTGACGGACAAATCTTCTTGGATGCCGACCAATTCTACGCCGGTGTTCGTCCTGCCATCGATGCCGGAACTTCTGTTTCACGTGTTGGTGGTGACGCCCAAATTAAGGCGATGAAGAAGGTTGCCGGAACGTTGCGTTTGGACTTGGCTTCATTTAAGGAGTTGGAGTCATTCGCACAATTCGGTTCTGACTTGGATGCGGCAACGCAAGCTAAGTTGGCCCGTGGTCGTCGTACGGTTGAGTTGTTGAAGCAACCTTTGCACCAACCATTGCCAGTTGAAGAGCAAGTTTTGTCATTGTACGCCTTGACTCGTGGCTTTATGGACGATGTTGCTGTTGAAGATATCCAACGCTTCGAATCAGAAATGATCGCAGCTGTTCGTGCTTCACACAACGAATTGTTGCAAACGATTGTTGACACAAAGGACTTGCCTGATGCAGATGCTATGAACGCCGCTATTACGGAGTTCAAGGCAACCTTTGCGCCAAGTGCCCAATAATTAGGGAGGGGCGATAAATGGCAGCTTCTTTGCAAGATATTCAACGCCGAATTGCCTCAACAAAAAAGACGCGACAAATCACGAGTGCCATGCAAATGGTCTCAACGGCTAAGTTGAGCCAAATTCAACGTCACGGTGGATCATACACAACGTATGCTAACGCCTTGCACGACGTTGTGGCTCACTTATCTAATGCGCACATCAACAATGTTTCTGGTACTTTGCTAGAACAACGTGATGTGAAGAAGGTTGGCTTCTTGGTCATCTCTTCTGATCGTGGTTTGGTTGGTGGTTATAACTCAACGCTATTGAAGGGTATGATGGCGATTATCGAAGAGCGTCAATTGACGCCTGACCAAGTGGTTATTTTGGCCGTTGGTGGTAATGCCTCAGACTTCTTCAAGAAGCGTGGCTACAACGTTGCGTACGAGTACCGTGGTGTGTCTGACGTGCCTACCTTTAACGAGGTTCGCGAAATCGTTAAGACCGTTACGACAATGTACGATAACGAAGTCTTTGATGAGTTGACTGTTGCATACCAACACTTCGTATCACGTATTCAAAATGAATTGCGTTTGGAGAAGATGTTGCCAGTTTCTACTGACGACATGGAACCAACGTCTGAAGATTCAGTGAAGGCGGATTACGAAATGGATCCTTCTCCAGAACAAATTCTTGGTGTGGTTTTGCCACAATATGCTGAGAGTTTGGTCTACGGTGCTATCTTGGATGCCAAGACGGCTGAGCACGCGGCTTCTGCCAACGCAATGTCATCTGCAACGGATAACGCTAAGGAGATCATCCGTACGTTGGAATTGCAATTTAACCGTGCGCGTCAAAGTGCGATTACGACGGAAATTACAGAAATTACAGGTGGTATGGCTGCTTTGGATTAATCCAAGCGTCATAACAACCTTTTGAAATGAAGGAAGGAAACGACAATGAGTACCGGACGTGTTGTTCAAGTCATTGGTCCAGTCGTCGACGTTGCCTTTCCATCAGGAACTCAAGTACCTGACATCAACAACGCTTTGATCATCGATAAGGGTGAGCAAGGTACGTTGACGGTCGAAGTATCTTTGGCTTTGGGTGATGGTGTCGTACGTACGATCGCCATGGACTCAACTGATGGTTTGCAACGTGGAATGGCCGTAGAAGACACTAATGCACCAATTAGTGTGCCTGTCGGTGAAGCTACGTTGGGACGTGTGTTCAACGTTTTGGGTAACCCCGTTGATGGTGGTGAAGAGTTGGGTGAGGATGTTCCTCGTGACCCTATCCACCGTGAGGCCCCAGCTTACGACCAATTGGCCACATCTACTGAAATCCTTGAAACTGGTATCAAGGTTATCGATTTGTTGGCACCTTACATCCGTGGTGGAAAGATCGGATTGTTTGGTGGTGCCGGAGTTGGTAAGACAGTTTTGATTCAAGAGTTGATTCACAATATCGCTCAAGGTCACAACGGAATCTCTGTATTTACTGGTGTTGGTGAGCGTACCCGTGAAGGTAACGACATGTACCACGAAATGCAAGATTCAGGCGTTTTGAAGCAAACGGCCATGGTTTATGGTCAAATGAACGAGCCTCCTGGAGCACGTATGCGTGTTGCGTTGACTGGTTTGACAATCGCTGAGCACTTCCGTGATGTTAACGGACAAGACGTGTTGTTGTTTATCGACAACATCTTCCGTTTCACGCAAGCTGGTTCAGAGGTTTCAGCCTTGTTGGGACGTATCCCATCAGCCGTTGGTTACCAACCTACGTTGGCAACTGAAATGGGTCAATTGCAAGAGCGTATTACGTCAACGCAAAAGGGTTCAGTTACGTCAATCCAAGCCGTTTACGTGCCTGCCGATGACTATACTGACCCTGCTCCTGCGACGACATTTGCCCACTTGGATGCCACGACTAACTTGGAGCGTGCTTTGACGCAACAAGGTATCTACCCAGCCGTGGATCCATTGGCATCAACGTCAACTGCTTTGACGCCTGAGATTGTTGGTCAAGAACACTACGAAGTGGCTACGGAAGTACAACGTACTTTGCAACGCTACCGTGAGTTGCAAGACATCATCTCAATCTTGGGTATGGATGAGTTGTCAGATGAAGAGAAGACGATCGTTAACCGCGCTCGTCGTATTCAATTCTTCTTGTCACAACCATTCTCAGTCGCTGAGACGTTTACTGGTTTGAAGGGTGAGTACGTACCAGTTGCTGAAACTGTACGTAGCTTCAAGGAAATCTTGGAAGGTAAGTACGACCAATACCCTGAAGATGCCTTCCGTAACGTTGGTGTCATCGAACAAGTAGCTGAAAAGGCTGCTACGATGGCTCAATAGTGAGGGCGCGCCATGAATGAACACAGCCTACATGTTAAGGTGGTAACGCCGAACGGTGTCGTGTTCGATTATGAGACTGCTACGTTGGTTGTGCTTAGCACGACTGGCGGTGAAGTAGGTGTCATGGCGAACCACGCACCAATTATCGCTGCTTTGAAGGTTAGCGAAGTTAAGATTGTCGATGACGTCAATGGTGTTGAAGAACGCCTTGCCGTTAGTGGCGGTTTTGCCGAGTTTTCTTCAAACGAGTTGACGGTTGTCGCTGACGCTGCAGAGCGTGCTGCTGACATCGACATTACTCGTGCGGAGTCAGCCAAGGAACGCGCTGAGCGCCGTTTGGCTGATGATAACTCAACTCGTGATGTGGAACGCGCACAGGTCGCTTTGTTGCGTGCCGTGAACCGTATCCACGTTGCTTCTGGAAAGAAGTAATAGATTGCGAATTTAAGGGTCTTGAACATTTTGTTCAAGGCCCTTTTTGTATACAAAATGGTACACTAGAAGCAATGATATTGTGAGGGGAATGCGAGAATGAAATTTGGAAAACTTGTTGGTACCGGTCTGGTTGTCGTAGCGTTGGCCGGCGGTGGTTATTGGTTATTGCACCAAGATCAACCAGCTGAGAAGACGCAAACGACGACTAAGCAACCAGCAAAGCAACAATCAAGCAGTGAAAAGAAGGCTTATCCGGTGACGATTAAGCCAGGTAGTGAGGAAGCGACGTTGTTGATGGTTGTGAATAAGAAGCACCCATTGCCAGCTGATTACAATCCATATAACGGTGGCTTGAGCCCACGTACTGAAACGGCCAAGGACCAACTGATTGCGGCCATGAAGCAAGCTGGCTTTGATGTTGGTGATACAGTGTCTGGCTACCGTGGTTATGATTATCAAAAGACGTTGTACGATGGTTACGTTGCGTCTGAAGGCCAAGCTGAAGCCGATGCGGTATCAGCACGACCTGGCTACTCAGAGCACCAATCTGGTTTAGCGTTCGACTTGCGTAACGGTAGCGGTGGTTTGTTTGCAGAAGGCGGTTCTGATCCAGCTGCGGCCAAGTGGTTGCGTGACAATGCTTACAAGTATGGTTTGATTGTCCGTTACCCAGCTGACCTAACGAGTTCAACCGGCTATTCTCACGAGGAATGGCACATGCGCTATGTTGGCATGACAGCGGCTAAGGTTATTAAGGAACAAAATATCTCCCTTGAACAATACACAGGTAATGCTGGTGGTGATTACAACAAGTCTAAGAGCGATGACATCCCAGCACTTGAAGAGTACACGGCAAAATATAGCGACCGCTTAACCAAATAAGGGAGTTTTAAGCACGCGCAAAATTTGCTAAAATAGAATTAATTATGATTTGAGAAAGCAGGACGACACGATGATTGTATTATCGGGAACTATTGGAGCTGGGAAGACCAGTTTGACGACGATGCTCGCTGAGCACTTGGGAAGTGAAGCATTTTATGAGTCCGTAGATGACAACCCAATTTTGCCTTTGTTCTACGAGAATCCAAAGAAGTACGCGTTCTTGCTACAAAATTATTTCTTGAACAAGCGTATGGATAACATCAAGGACGCACAAGGGAGCAAGTTGAACGTTATCGACCGTTCAATCTTTGAGGACTTGTTGTTGTTCCAATTGAACGCTGACTTGGAACGTGCAACGCAAACTGAAGTTGCTATCTACGGTGATTTGTTGAACAACATGATGGAGCAAGTTGATTTTTCTGACGACGCTATCGTAAAGACGCCAGATTTGTTGATTTACATCCACGTTAGCTTCGATACGATGTTGGCCCGCATTCAAAAGCGTGGTCGCGACTTCGAGCAAATCGACCACGATCCATCATTGTACGACTACTACAAGAAGTTGAACGAACGCTACATTGCTTGGTTCGAAAGTTATGATCGTTCACCAAAGCTAAGTATCGATGGTGACAAGCACGACTTTGTGAATGACCCAGAAGCTGCCAAGGCAGTTTTGGCATTGATCGACGAAAAGATTGATGAATTGGGTTTGCGTGATTAATTAGGAGAATAAGAATATGTTAGATATGAAGTTGATCCGTAACGAAACGGAAAGCGTCAAGGAACGTTTGGCAACGCGTGGTGTTGACCCATCAGAAATTGATGCATTGATTGCTGATGATGCTAAGCGTCGCGAATTGTTGGTACAAACTGAAGAGTTGAAGGCTCGTCGTAACACGGTTTCAGACGAAATCGGTTTGAAGAAGCGCAACAAGGAAGATGCTTCAGAAACTATCGCCGAGATGCAAGCAGTATCTGCTAAGATCAAGGAATTGGACGAAGAAGTTGCTAAGGTTGACGAGGCTATCCAAGACCGCATGTTGCACTTCCCTAACTTGCCAAACCCAACGATTCCAGTTGGTGCTGACGAAGAAGCCAACCGCGAGGAGCGTACTTGGGGAGAAATTCCTTCATTCGACTTCAAGCCAAAGGCCCACTACGAAATTGGTGAAGACCTTGGTATCTTGGACTGGGAGCGCGGTGCTAAGGTTGCCGGTGCTCGCTTTGTCTACTACGTTGGCCAAGGTGCCCGCCTAGAGCGTGCCGTTTACAACTTCATGTTGGACGAGCACCAAAAGGAAGGCTACAAGGAAATGATTACGCCATACATGGTTAAGGATGCTGCTATGTTTGGTACGGGACAATACCCTAAGTTCATGGAAGACGCCTACCGTGTTGGAACGAACGACGACATGACGTTGATTCCAACGGCCGAAGTGCCTTTGACGAACTACTTCCGTGAAGAAGTAATTGATGCTGACAAGTTGCCATACTCAGTTACGGCTGTTTCACCATCATTCCGTCAAGAAGCTGGTTCAGCCGGACGCGACACGCGTGGTTTGATTCGTATGCACCAATTCAACAAGGTTGAAATGGTTAAGTTTACGAAGCCTGAGCAATCATACCAAGCTTTGGAAGACATGACGGCTAACGCTGAAAACATCTTGCAAAAGTTGAACTTGCCATACCACGTCATCACGTTGTCAACGGGAGACATGGGATTCTCAGCTGCTAAGACTTATGACTTGGAAGTTTGGATGCCTGAGCAAGACATCTACCGTGAGATTTCATCAGTTTCAAACACGGAAGCCTTCCAAGCTCGTCGCGCACGTATCCAATACCGTGACGAAGAAGGTAAGTTGCAATTTGTACACACGTTGAACGGTTCAGGTTTGGCCGTTGGACGTACGGTTGCTGCTATCTTGGAGAACTACCAAAACGAAGACGGAACAGTTACGGTTCCTGAAGTTTTGCGTCCATACTTCGGTGCCGACAAGATCGTGCCAGAAGACACGTTGTAAAATTAAACATTAATTTAGCTCAACAATCGGATTTCGGTTGTTGGGCTTTTTTGTTAGTGGTGAGATTCGACGCATTGCGTCGAGGCATGGGTGAACAGGTCGGACACTAACCACAAACTAACTTTTCCCGACGACCACATTTTCTTCATATTTCAGGCAAATAATGCATAAGTTATTTGTAAATAATAAGTATATTAAGTAATGCGTTACGGAATGATGACTGTGGCGCGATAAGAGTGAGGAAAAGATATGCGTAAGGTTACGAAGCAAATGATGGCAGGTTTGATGGCAGCGGGTGTGTTGGCATCAGTTGGGACGAGCGCGAGTGCAGCGTTGGTTGACCTAGGCCTACAATCAACGAAGGCGGGTGTTGTGGTTGACGCCCAAACTGGTCAAGTAATTGCTGATCAAAATGGAACGGAGCGTTTGCCAATCGCTTCAACGACTAAGTTGATCACGATGTACATGGTGAAGGAAGCAATCAAGTCAGGTAAGATTTCATTGTCACAAAAGGTGAAGGTACCTGAGGACATTGCAGCCTTCAGTCAAGACTTGTCAGTGGCTAATACGCCAATGACGGCTGAGAAGACGTACACGGTGCAACAATTGATCGACGCGATGATGGTGCCATCTTCAAACGGTGCTGCTTTGTTGTTGGCGAACTTGTTGGGTGGTAGCCAAGCTAAGTTTGAAAAGATGATGGAAGCTAAGTTGGAGAGCTGGGGCATTGCTGGCGTGAAGATTTACTCACCATCAGGTTTGACGAACGGCGACATGAAGAAGTTTAAGGATGCATCAGCTGAAGATGATGTTGAAAACGAAATGTCAGCTCGTGAATTGGCGGTAGTGGCGCGTCGTTTGGTCGTTGATTTCCCTGATGTGTTGAAGACGGCACAACAAAAGACGGTTGAGTTCCCTGCGGTTTCAGGTGGTACTGAGACGATGAACAACACGAACGAATTGTTGGGTAACGAAACGCTTGATTTGAACTGGCTTGGGTTAAAGACGGGAACGACGCCTAATGCAGGTGGAAACTTTGTTGGTGTGACGAAGATTCAAGGCCGTCCAGTTGTCTCAGTTGTTTTGAACTCAGGTGACAACGCTGATGCGGCTGCCAAGTTTAACGCAACGTTGACGATGGTTAAGAAGGCTGATGATGCTGTTAAGGTACAAAAGGTGGCCTCAGGTTTGAAGCCAGCTAAGAACACGGTCTCAGTTTTGACGGCTAAGGATGGCAAGGTTTCATACAAGACTAAGGGAACGGCTTCATTCTTCGTGCCAGCTGGTGAGTCAGCAACGACAAAGGCAGTCAACGTGAAGTTGAGCAAGAAGGTTACGGCACCATTGAAGCAAAACGAGAAGTTGGGAACGGCGCAATTGGAATCATCATTTGCGGCAGCCAACGACTGGTTGACGGGAGCCCCTGAAGTTGAGTTGGTTTCAGTTTCAGAAGAGGCACGTGCAAACTGGTTCGCAACGACTTGGCGTGGTATGTCCGGCAAGAGCAACTACGACATTACGGCAACTAAGTAATTAGAGATAGAGGTGATCACAATGGGTGGTCACCTTTTTTGTATGAAATGCGCTTTTTCTATGAAAAAAGTATTGCCAAAAGACAGCGAGGCGAGTATTATATATCAAGTGGTTAGGCGACATGCCTACCGGGGCCGCTGCCAAGCGTTCCAAAATAACAAAGTTTGAAAAAAGTGTTGACACTTGCTTCTGTACTTGTTATTATATAAAAGTTGTTTCAAGCGAATAACTTGAAAAGACGTCTGTTGCGGATGTGGCGGAACTGGCAGACGCGCTGGATTTAGGTTCCAGTGGAGCAATCCGTGAAGGTTCGAGTCCTTTCGCCCGCACCACAGACCGAAGCGCCTCGGCGCATTCTAAGGGCGCCATGATGGCGAGGAATTTTGGAGGAACGTTGGAAGTCACGACGAGCACCCGCGAGGACGGCAAGACGCAGGTCACCGTTCACATGACTGCAGATGAAGTCAAGAAGCATATCGACAAGGCATTCAAGGACCTTTCGAAGACCCGCATCCCGGGCTTTCGCGCAGGCAAGGCGCCGCGTAAGGTCATCGAGCAGAACTTCGGCGGACATAACGCAGTCTATGCTCAGATCACTTCTGACATGATCAACGATGTCGCCCCGCGCGCCATCGACGAGCAAGACATCATCTTCATCGGCGATCCCGAGTTCGACGAGAACGACCTCGCGGCTGATGGCGAGGACTACGAGTTCACGATGTTCGGTGATATCAAGCCGAGCGTCGAGCTCGATTCCTACGATCCCGTCGAGATCAAGATGCCCTCCGAGGAAGCCACCCAGGAGGACGTCGACATTCAGCTCCATGCCCTGCAGGATTACTACAACAACTTCGAGACGGTCGAGCGCGCCGCCAAGGACGGCGACTTCGTGATGATCAAGCTCGCGTCCACGGCTGATGGCGCATCCGTCGATGCTCTCACGAACGAGAGCCGCCTGGTCGAGATCGGCGGCCCGATGATGCCGCAGGAGCTCACCGAGCAGCTCGTCGGCATGAAGGCGGGCGACGAGAAGGAGTTCGATTTCACGACGGAGTTTGACCCCAGCCTCGCCGGCAAGAACATTCACACCACCGTCACTGTCAAGGAAGTCCGCGAGAAGGAGACGCCGGAGCTTGACGACGAATTCGCCAAGAAGGTCGGCTTCGACACCTTCGACGAGCTCGTGGAGCAGCTCAAGAGCGAAATCACCAGCACCAAGGCCGAGCAGCTGCCGCGTCTCAAGGAGAGCCGCTGCGTGACCGAGCTTTCGCGTCGCATCAAGGGCGACATCCCGGACGCCTATCTCGACTACACGCGCGAGAACATCCTGCGTGACTTCTTCAACAGCCTGCAGGAGCAGGGCACCACGTTCGACCAGTTCCTGTCGAGCCGTGGCATCACGGGCGAGCAGTTCAGGGAGGACCTCGAGGCGCAGTCGCGCGAGGAGGCCGAGGAGTGCCTGGCGCTCGACGCGCTGTTCACGCATCTCGACATGAGCATCGGCGAGGAGGACATCGAGAAGGAGTTCAGCGTCGCCAACAATCCAGAGGCCACGCGCAAGGCGTGGGAAGACGCTGGCCGCATGTCTATCATCCGCGAGGCCATCAGGCGTCAGCGTGCCACCAAGTGGTTGGTGGATAACGCAGTCGTTACCATCGACAATGGCACGGATGACGAGGCGTAAGACGAGATATAAGTCGCGATGCTGTTCAAGGGCATTCGCACCTAGTAGTGAGGAATAAACATGAATATCATCCAGCCAGCATCTGATACGCTCATCCCCTATGTCGTGGAGCAGTCGCCGCGCGGCGAGCGCAGCTACGACATCTATTCGCGTCTGCTCAACGATCGCGTCATCTTCCTCGGCGAGGAGGTCACCGACGCGTCGGCCAATACCGTCATTGCGCAGCTCTTGCATCTCGAGAGCGTAGATCCCGACAAGGACATCTCGCTCTACATCAATTCGCCCGGTGGTTCGGTGAGCGCCGGCCTGGCCATCTACGACACCATGCAGTTCATCAAGCCGGACGTGAGCACCATCTGCATTGGCATGGCGGCCTCCATGGGCGCGGTGCTGCTGGCGGCAGGTGCGCCCGGCAAGCGTTTCGCGCTGCCCAATTCCACCGTCATGATTCACCAGCCGTCCGGTGGCGCGCAGGGCAAGGAGACCGATATCCAGATCATGGCCGAGTTCATGCGCAAGACGCGCGAGCAGCTCAACGAGATTCTCTCTGCCCATACGGGTCAGCCCATCGAGACCATCCGCGAGGACACCGAGAAGGACAATTTCATGACCGCCGAGGAGGCCAAGGCATA